>Ga0335085_10001046_pt1 | contig 65252 bp, 47 predicted proteins | sample Lox_Sample_45_FD_206712 | JGI IMG/M metagenome (GOLD analysis project Ga0335085, IMG submission 206712) | Soil microbial communities from Loxahatchee National Wildlife Refuge, Florida, United States - Lox_Sample_4.5 | ecosystem: Environmental > Terrestrial > Soil > Wetlands | place: USA... | reverse complement strand
CGGGTGAACTGGAAATTCAGGTTGATGGTATCGGCCCCGGAGGGCTTGAAGTCGAAGCGGTCAAAGGCATTCTCCTCGTTGCCCTTTGCGTGCATAACGTTATGCTCTGGCGGATCAAGAAACCGGCTGGTGTCGATACCGTTGGCCGCGATGAAGTTGCCCCATTTTTGTCCTCCATAGCCGAGATCGAATCCTCCGTTCACGGTCCCGAAGGTTCCGTAAGAGGCTGTTACATCGCCGTGCGGCTGCGTTTGTCCCAGACCCGAACGCGTGGTCGCGACGATGACCAGGCTGGTCTTGTCGCCGTATTCGGCAGGCGGCGCGCCCTGGATCACCTCCAACGACTGCACGGCGTCAACCGGAAGCTGATTCGAAAAGACTTTGCTCTGCTGATCGGTGATGGGCTGGCCGTCCACCGCGAATGAGTTGGAGGCGTGATCGCCGAAGCCATGAAAGAGGCCGTTGGAGTCGGCCGCGACCCCGGGCGAGGCCAGCGTGACCAGGGAGCTCAGGGAGGAGGATTGACTCTCGAGCGGGAGCTTGGTAAACAGGGCCCGGTCCACATCCGTGTGCGCGGTGGGATCAAGCTCAATCAGATCCCCGGCTTCACTTGTGACCGTTACCGTGGTTTTCCCACCGGACAATTGCATAGCGATTTTCACGTTGACGGGAACTGCCGAGCTGATGTCAACGTCCTGAACGTAATCCGCAAATCCCTTCGCAGTAACGGTCAGGTGATACGGATTGAAGGGCGCGTTACTGATGCTGAAGCTGCCCGTGCTGTCTGTTGTAGCCGTCCGGGTAAAGCCGCTTACGGGATTCACGATCGTGACCGCTGCGCCAGCCACCACTGCGCCGGACGGGTCAGTGACGGTGCCGCTGATCACGCCGGCCCCGGTCTGGGCGGCAGCAACGCTGGGCAGAACCAGAGTCCCAAAGCACACCGCCAGAGCCCAGCGCAAGAACCGGCCTCCCGACGCTCTTGAATTCGGACTCTGCCCGGGGAAGGGCCTTGTGAAAAGAGGTGAAAGCATGGTGATCTCCTTTGCGTCAATCCTGCTGGGCCGCCTGGCTTGGCGGCGTTGGTGTGGCTGGTCTGAGGGCCTCTGGCGAAATGGTGCCGGGATTAAGCTTCAAGAGCGGAGCTTGTGGCTCACCCGAGAGAACAGTTCAACCAGATGCCTGACCACGTTCAGCGGATTGCGAAGCGAGGAGGATCGCGGCCGGGGAGACGGACGTGTGAGGCGGAGACGAATATCGCCAGCTGCGGAAGCACCATGGCGGCGATCGAGAGGCTGCCGACAGGAAGTGGAGAGGTCGCGGGCGGAGTGGAAACGTTGTGACGAACGAGTTGGCAAAAAGGGCAGGAATCGGAGCGATCAGCCGGCGCGCCCGGCTGCGTCGGGTGGCCTCCGATCGTCGACGACTGCCGAACCGGCGTCGTGAACTCCTGATGGTAATGAAAGCCCGACAGGCACAGAAGCTGAACCTGGGCGAGGAGGACCGCGGCGGCCAGAAGCTTACTAGCAGACGGCAAGCGAGACCCCAGATAGGAGGCCGCTTCGACGGCTCGTGCAAGCATCCGGCGTACGAAGGAAGACTTCATTCCTGCCACAGAATAGCACGACCGAGAAAGGTGGTCCACCAATTCGCTCCATTGGACGCAGCTGCCTCACTAGGGGTTATCCCGAAGATCCAAGGCGTTCCGTTGTTCGGCTCCTGTTTTTCCCGAAGCGCCATGATCCAGAAACATGATCTCAACACATTTCGCTTGACAGCCCCGACTGATGTACTTCATAGTATATGTCATACACGATATCTGATTGACTTGATTGGATCGTCAGATTGTGCTCGACTCCGGGCGAATTGTGGCTCAGGAGCAAGTTCATGAGAAGATTAAGGCTAGGGTCGTGTGAAGAAGTGAGGACTCGGTTTTGGGCCAGTGGCGGAGCTCAAGGGCTTGGCCCAGCGTGGGAGGCAGGCATTCCTATAGCAAAAGATGCAGATATCTCCCAGGATCTTATTGAAAACAAAATACCGCTTTTTGAACCCCACGATGTTATTGAAAATAAATAATTTAGCTGCTCGGCGTGGCGAGCATTTTCTGCGTAGTTCGGGTCGGCAACCGTGGCCTGTCGGCCCGGCAGGAGACAGGTTGCACGCACGCCACAGTAAAGGCCGATGGGTGCCATGATCGGGAAGGTCACCTCTCGGTGTGCACTCCTGCGCGGAGCGCAGGTGGTGCCGAGCGCCGGCGCGAGAGGCTGGTCAAGCTCGAAGTCGTGAAATGCGCAGCCCTGTGAAATAGTCTGGTGAGACGTGGGCGTAGCTCGATTTGAGCCAGGAACGTGGCCAACCGAACAACGAGTTCTGGGCCAGCAGGCGCGACCCAACAGCGAGCAGATCGGGCGCGGGCGCTTGTTCACGCCGTGCTGACTGGAGGCTGCTTTCGACGCTCTGAGGCGCCCCGCGACCGCCTAAAATGCGGCTTTCGGGGTGTCAAGCGGATTTTCTAGAGCTAAGTCTTGGCGCCATTGAAAAATCTCCCTCGCCGTCGGCCGCGGCTGTTTTTTTGTGCTAATGTTACAGGCCGGTTGGGGGCCAAAAATCGCTGAAGGCTTCGGGAGTGTTGAGCTGTAGGCCATCCAGCAATGGGCTTACAGGGAGGACTATTCCCATCGGGCGCTGCCCAGCAGCGGGCCAGGGGGGTTTTGCTGTCGCTCGCGAGGTTGCGAGCCCGCACTGGTCCCAAAACGCCAGCCAGACAGAGGAAGGACTATGAACGCCTGGCAAGAGGTTCTCGGCTATCTCAAAGACAAGGTCAATCCGGAGAGCTACCTTACTTGGCTGCGTCCCACGCGTCTGGGTCAGGTTTCGGGCCCAACCCTCTACGTCCAGGTGCCGAACCGTGAGTTTCAGGAGTGGATCCAGGAAAACTACGGCTCGCTGGTGCGCGACGCCATCAAGCGCCTGGAACTGCCCTTCCGCGAGGTTCGTTACGTTTTCCCGGAAAACGGATCCGGGCCAGTCCCGGTAGCGCCCAAGGCCGTCCAGGGGAAACTCAACTTCGACTCCGTCGCCCACCAGTTGAATCCGCGCTATACCTTCGACACCTTTGTGGTGGGTTCGTGCAATCAGTTTGCGCACGCCGCCTCCCGCGCTGTGGCCCAGGCTCCCTCCAAAGCTTACAACCCTCTCTTTCTCTATGGCGGAGTGGGGCTCGGCAAGACTCACCTGATGCAGGCCATTGGCCACCACATCGTTCAGCATTCTAAGGAGGCGCGCCTGGCTTACGTCTCCTGCGAGCAGTTCACCAACGAGGTGATCAATTCCCTGCGCTACGACCGCATGGTCACTTTTCGCGACAAGTATCGCAACGTGGACGTGCTGCTGATGGACGATATCGAGTTCCTGGCCGGCAAGGAGCGAACTCAGGAGGAGTTTTTTCACACCTTCAACGCGCTCTACGAGGCGCAGAAACAGGTGATTGTGTCGAGCGACTGCCCGGCGCGCGACATCCCTGGAGTGGAAGAGCGGTTGCGCTCTCGTTTCGCCTGGGGACTCACCGCCGACCTTCATGCCCCCGACCTTGAGACCAAACTGGCTATTCTGGCCAAGAAAGCCGAGAACTACAAAGTCAATTTGCCGCCCGTGGTCTCCGAGTTTGTCGCGAGCAAGATCAAGGCCAACATCCGGGATCTGGAGGGCGCACTCACCCGCTTGGTTGCTTATGCCTCCCTGACCGGGACTGCGATCGACATGAACATGGCGCACCAGGTGCTTAAGAACATCGTCAACCTGGACGACCGGCGCATCACCATCGAACATATTCAACGCCTGGTCTGTCACGAGTACTCCCTAACTCTGGGCCAGTTGAAGTCCAGAAACAACAGTCCGGCCGTCTCCCACCCTCGCCAAGTGGCGATGTACCTTGCCAAGCGTCTGACGGTGGCGTCTCTACCCCAGATCGGGCGTGAGTTCGGCGGAAAGCATCACACCACCGTTCTGCACTCGATTCGAAAGATTGAGAAGGAGCGCGAAGCAAACCGCGATTTAGACAAGGTTATCAACAAGCTGACGGACGGACTGAAGTCGGCTTAGGTGTGTTTTCCGCAGCAGGACGATTTAAAAAGGTGTGAGAGCTTGCAGCGGCACCGGAAGTGCGGTCATAATTCACGCTTTCGGTTGCACCCCATCCACAGGAGCAGGCTGCTAACCGTCGTAGGATCCTCAGTTTTGGTTTTTTTTCAGAAATCCACAGGTCCTACGACTACTATAATGGTACAGAGAGTTTCTTATGGAGTTTTCGGCGAAGAAGTCTGATTTGCTCAAGGAACTGGATCTTGCCCAAGGGGTGGTGGAGAAGAAGGCAACCATCCCCATCCTTTCAAACCTTCTCCTCGAGGCTGGCGAGGGCTCGGTCCGCCTTAGCGCTACCGATCTCGAATTGGGCATCTCGTCGACGTGCCCTGCCAAGATCAAGAGCAGCGGAGCCGGCACGGTCCCGGCACGCCGCCTGCTGGAGATTGTCCGCTCCCTGCCGGAGGCGGACGTCCGCCTCAAGACCCTGGAGAACCACTGGGTGCAGCTCACTTGCGAGCGGTCATCGTTTAAGCTGGTGGGGATGGCGCGCGACAATTTTCCGGCCTTACCCAAGGTGCCGGCGCCGCTGGCGCCGCTTCCCAGTGCGGCCCTGGCGACCCTTCTCCGGCGGACCGCCTTTGCCGTCTCCAGCGAGGAGTCGCGTTACACCCTGAACGGGGCTCTGCTGCTCTTGAAGCCGGAGACCGCCCTCATGGTGGCGACGGACGGCCACCGTTTGGCCCTGGTGGAACGTGACGTGAAGATCGAGGGGTTGAGCAACGAGTTGAGGATCCTGGTGCCGCGCAAGGCGATGTCGGAACTCGAGAAGCTCTTGAGCCAGGCCGGCGAAGATGCGGTGGTTCAGGTCTCTAAAGACGACAGCCATCTGTTCTTCTCTATGGGTGAGCGCATCCTGGTTTCACGGCTGCTTACCGGACAGTTCCCAAACTACGAAGCAGTTCTACCCAAGGAAACGCCGCGGCTGGCGGAGATCGACCGGTCTGCCCTCACGGCGGCGCTGCGCCGCGTGGCTCTGCTGTCGGATGAGCGCTCTCACGCTGTCCGGCTGCGGCTCGCCAAGGGCCAACTGGAGCTCTTTTCCAACAGTGGTGAATATGGCGAGGCTCAGGAAGCGATTGACGCCGATTATCAGAATGAGGCCATGGAGATCGGCTTTAACTACCAGTACATCCTCGACTTTCTGGGGGTGCTGGACGAAGGCGGCAAGGTCAGGCTGGAGCTTCAGGATGACCAGAGCGCAGGTCAACTTCGGCCGCTCGGCGAGGAAGTCTGTCGCTATCGCTACGTGGTCATGCCTATGAGGATTTGATCGCGAGGTGCCGGAAATCGGGGATTTCCAGGCTAGGCTTGATCGGGGCGAGTCAGAGGCCGTTTAACCCAACCCTGCAGTACAAACTATCATTAGAACACTTTATGACTGGACAGGACAGCGACTAGTAAATTAGTCTAGTAACTCGATGTAGTAACTTATTACAATCGACTTATCGTGAGAGCCACCGTTACGTTCGTATCACCAGTGCTTTTTATTCTGATGGCGGGGTCAGGTTGAATGACAAGATTGTGGCAACTCCTGATAGTTCTGTGCAGTGCCGGGACAATGACGGTCCTCGCGCATTCGGCCGGCAAACCGGTGGCGATTCGGATCGGCCATTTTCCCAACATTACGCATGCCCAGGCGGTGGTCGGCCGCAATAACGGCTGGTTCGATAAAGCCCTGGGCACGGACGTTCGAGTTGACTGGAAGGCTTTTAACGCTGGGCCGTCAGCCATTGAGGCCCTATTCGCGCGTGAACTCGACATTGTTTATGTGGGCCCCAATCCCACCATCAACGGGTACATTCGCTCCCACGGTGAGGCTCTGCGCGTTATCGCAGGCTCGGTGAGCGGGGGCGCATCGCTGGTGGTGCGGGGAGATTCCGGCATCCAGAAGCCTGAAGACTTTCACGGCAAGCGGGTGGCGTCGCCTCAGCTTGGCAATACCCAGGATGTAGCCTTGCGACACTGGCTTGCCGCTCACAACCTGAAGCTGCGAGAAAAAGGTGGCGATGTCTCGGTTATTCCGGTCGCCAACCCTGATCAGCTGACGCTGTTCATGCAAAAGCAACTCGACGCTTCCTGGGCTCCCGAGCCCTGGGCATCCCGCCTGATCCACGACGCAAACTGCCGCCTCTTTTTGGACGAGCGCTCCCTCTGGCCAGACCAAAAATTCGACATCACGAACGTCATCGTCAGCACCGAATTTCTCAGCGAGCATCGGGACTTGGTGAAGCGTTTCCTAAAAGCTCACGTGGAGCTCACGGAGTGGATCAACCGGCATCCGGAGGAGGCGAAGCGCCTCGCCAACGCCGAGATCAAAGAAGAAACGCACAGCGCCCTGGCGCCTGAGGTCCTCAACGACGCCTACTCCCGTATCGACGTCACCTACGATCCGGTGCGTTCCTCTCTCCTGACGGCGGCCCAACAAGCCTTCGACCTCGGACTTCTCGGGCACGAGCGCCCCGACTTGTCCCGCCTCTACGACCTGTCGCTCCTTAACGAGGTGCTGAAGGAAGAGGGGCTGCAAACGATTCCGCAGATGCCACCTGGAGGGAATTGATGGCGGTAATGATTGAACCGGTCGCACCACTCCTGGAGCCGCGCCTTCCCCTGAATATCAAGCTGAGCCTACGTGGAGTGTACCGCGACTTTGTGGCCAGCAAGGGAAGGCTGGTGGCACTGGCCGACATCAATCTCGAGGTGCGTGAGGGCGAATTCATTTGCATCGTCGGACCTTCGGGCTGCGGCAAGTCTACCCTGTTGAATTTGGTCGCCGGTCTCGACCAACCTACTGCGGGCGCGATCCTGCTCGACGGCAAACCGGTCAACGGTCCGGGACCGGACCGCATCCTCCTCTTCCAGGAGCACGGCCTGTTTCCCTGGCTGACCGTTAAGGAGAACGTGGAGTTTGGGCTGCGGATGACGGGCGTGCCTAAGAATGAAAGGCTGGAGAGGGCGCGTCACTACCTGAAGCTGGTCCACTTGGCGCGCTTCGAAGACAGCTACGTGCACCAACTGTCGGGCGGTATGAAGCAGCGCGTGGCTCTGGCGCGTTCGCTGGTGATGGAGCCGAGCCTGCTGCTGATGGACGAACCCTTTGCGGCCCTGGACGCGCAGACCCGCGACATGCTCCACGATGAACTGGAGCGCATCTGGACCGAAACCCGCAAGACGATCCTCTTTATCACCCACAACGTCCGAGAAGCGGTGCGCCTCGGGGACCGCGTCCTGCTCATGACGTTCCGTCCGGGACGCATCAAGCAGGAATTCTCCATCCGCCTGCCGCGCCCTCGCCAGATCGAAGAGCCGGATGTGGCCCAGGCTGCTCACGAGGTGCTGGGCCTCCTGCGCGAGGAGACGGAAAAGGCGGCCCGCGAGGAGTTCAATCATGAAGAAAGCGATTAGGCTGATAGGCTTTTATGGCGGACTCGTGCTAATCTGGGAGCTTCTCTACAAGCTCAAGATATGGCCTTCTTACGTGTTCCCCTCGCCGGTGGAGGTGGTCGCAGCCTTGCGCCAGGGCTTTGCCGATCACTCTTTCTGGGTCGGCTTGGCCGTCAGTATGCGGCGGGTCTTGATCGGGTACTTCATTTCCGTGGCCCTCGGCATTGTCCTGGGTGTCCTGATCGCGGGCAGCCGGACGCTCGAGGAGACCATCGGCGGCCTGGTGATGAGCCTGCAAAGCCTGCCCAGCATCTGCTGGCTGCCCTTAGCGGTGCTGTGGTTCGGATTGAACGAGAAGGCGATCCTCTTCGTGATCGTGATGGGTTCGCTTCTGGCGGTCACCCAGGACACGACCTTGGGTATCCGTCACGTTCCCAAGATCTATCTCATGGCGGGCCGCAATCTGGGCGCGCGCGGTCCCAGCATGTTCTTTCACGTGCTGGTTCCGGCCAGCCTTCCCCATCTGGTCTCAGGATTGAAGCACGGCTGGGCTTTTGCCTGGCGCTCGCTGATCTCGGGAGAGATGATCTTTGTCAGCCTCGGACTCGGCCAGTTGCTGATGATGGGACGCGACCTGAACGATATGAGCCAGGTGATCGCGGTCATGATTCTGATTATGGCCATCGGATACTTCGTCGATCGCTTCATCTTCGAGCGGGTGGAGCACCGCATGCGCCTCAAGTGGGGCCTTCTGCCCGCGACCTAGCTCGCGCAGCCATCCTGCCCGCCCCACGTCCTCTCTTCGTCGATCTGGCACAAGGGGTTAACGCGCTTGTCTAGGATCGAAGCCGGCGTTACGCCGCCGGGCGCCGAGGTGTCCACCGTCTCCGTCGACGCTAGTCCAGGGGTGCAGACGGCCGGCCGCTTGGCCAGCGCCGCCGGCATCGTGACCGCCAGCGTGATTCTGAGCCGCTTCCTGGGCTTCCTGCGCGAGTGGACGGTGGCGCATCAGGTGGGTTCGAACGCCACCACCGACGCTTATTACGCCGCATTCACCCTGCCGGATTTCCTGAACTACCTGCTGGCCGGCGCCTCGCTCAGCGTGATCTTCATTCCCGTTTTTACCAAGTACCTTACCGAGGACCGCGAGGGTGAAGGCTGGCACGTCTTCTCGATCGTGCTCACTTTTATGAGCCTGCTCTTGCTGGCGGCTGTCTGCCTGGGCGAGGTCTTCGCGCCCCAACTCGTCAACATCACCGCGCCCGGCTTCCCGGCGGCGGAGAAGGCGAAGGTAGTCTTCTTTACACGTCTGATGCTGCCGGCGCAGATCTGTTTTGTGCTAGGAAGCGTTCTTCAGGCTGTGCAATACGCCAAGCACCAGTTCCTGGTGCCCTCGCTGGCCCTCGTGGTTTACAACGCTTTCATCGTGATCGGCGGCTGGACGCTGGCGCGGCGCGAGGGGATGACGGGCTTCGCCTTGGGCGTGCTGGCGGGCGCCCTGCTGGGCAATCTGTTGCTGCAGATCTACGGCGCCACCCGCGCCGGCGCGCGCTTTCGCGCCTGTCTCGACCTGCGCCACCCGGGCTTCAGGATGTTCCTGAAGCTGGCGGTGCCCGTCATGCTCGCGCTCTCCCTCACTTTCACCGACAACTGGATCATCCGGCGCTTCGGCTCTTTCTTGCAGGCGGCCTCCATCACTTGGCTGCAGTACGCCAAAATCCTGATGCAAGTGCCGCTCACCTCGCTGGGACAAGCCGTCGGCGTGGTTTCATTTCCCATCCTGGCCCGCATGTATGCGGAAGGGAAGGTGGACGAGTTTGACCGCACCCTCAGCGCCGCGCTCAAGGGCCTGCTGGCCATGATGGTGCCCGTCTCCGCGCTGCTGATCGCCGAGAGCGAGCCCATCGTCTACCTGGTGTTCTCCCACACCCGCATGCGGGGCCCGGACTTTCACGCCACCGGCGTGGCCCTGGCGCTATTCTCGATCGGCATGTTCGCCTGGGCCGGGCAGTATCTGCTCTCGCGCGGCTTCTTTGCCATTCACAACAGCTGGACCCCCGCCCTGGTAGGCACAGCCGTGACCCTCGCCAGCCTGCCGATGTACGCCGCAATGGTCCACCGCTACGGTTACCGCGGCCTCGCTCTGGCGAGTTCGCTCGGCATGGCAGGCTTTATGGCGGTGCTGTTTGTGCTCCTCAACTGGAAACTGAAGAGCCGTACCGTGGGTAGCAATCTGGTGTTTTTTCTCAAGATCACGGCCGCCTCGGTGGTGGCAGGCTGCGCCACCTACCTGGTCAATCGGCGGCTCGAGGCCCACATCCCGTGGCATTCCATGGCAGGAGCCTTTGTCGTGCTGGCTCTGGGAAGCTCGGTAGGGCTGGCGGTGACGGCCTTACTCGCCAGGCTGCTGCGCATCCGGGAGTTCAACACCCAGACCGAGAGGCTCCTGACCAGCGTTCGGCGGCGCCTGGGCGGAGCCGCCCGCCAGCCGCAGCCCGCGCGATCGTAATGGCCCTTTCCTCCCCGCGGTGGAGCGGCGGATCACTCTCTCCTACGGATTGCTTCACGCGGCAAGCTAACCTAACATGGAGGCAGGGGTCCCGGCCCGGCAGCCGCTAAGGCTGCGGGCGGAATCGATGGATTCAGAAAGATTCGACCATGAGACGACATCAGCTTTTGTCTTCAGCCAGCGTCGCCCTGGCTACCGTGGCTGGCCTGCTCATCTTGGCGCCGCGCGCGGTTCCGAACGCCGCTTCTCCCCGGCCTGAACTCCAGACGGACGTGGGCCAGAGCGAACCGCGGCCGCACGTACCTCCAGGTCCCGCCGGCAATCTCTCGCAGCCGGACGTAACTCCTCCGGCGCTGACGCCGAAGCAGCAGCGCGACCTGATGAAGTCCAGCTACGAAAAGATGAAGCAGCAAGTCGATGAACTGGCCGGTCTCGCCAAATCCCTCCAGGACCAGGTGAACAAGTCAAACGAGAACATTTTGTCGCTGCAGATGGTGGACACGGCGGACAAGATTGAGAAGCTGGCCAAGAAGATCAAGGACAGCGCCCGCGGTCACTAACGGCTGGAGGGCATCCGCAAGGCGCGGAGGGACGGGCCACGGCGAGCCTTCTCAGCGTAGTAGGAATCTTTCGAGGTAGCCTACCGGAATCGGGCGGCCCGAGGGACCGGATGTGCCGCCCGATGCGTTGTCCTCCTCAGGCCCCGGAGCCGATCCGCATCCCGTAGAACGAGCGGTAGACAAAGAAGAAGGAGACCGCGAAGAAGGCGGCCGAGAGGGTGTGCGCCAGGGCGCTACCGCTGGTGGCGGTGAGTTTGACGGCCAGTTCCACCGCCAGCAGGCCGAAGAGGGTGGTGAACTTGATGATCGGGTTCAAGGCCACCGAAGAGGTATCCTTGAACGGATCGCCCACCGTGTCGCCCACCACGGTAGCGGCATGCAGTTCGGTGCCCTTCTCCTTCAGTTCCACCTCCACAATCTTCTTGGCATTATCCCAGGCTCCGCCGGCGTTGGCCATGAAGATGGCCTGATAGAGGCCGAAGGTGGCGATCGAGATCAGGTAGCCAATGAAGAAGAAGGGCTCGAGGAAGGCAAAGGCCAGGGTCACGAAGAACACCGCAATGAAGATGTTCAACATGCCGCGCTGCGCGTAGCGCGTGCAGATCTCCACCACCTTCTTGCTGTCGGCCACTGACGCCTTTTCCACGCCCTCCAGCTTGATGTGCGCCTTGATGAACTCCACCGCGCGATAAGCGCCGGTCGTGACCGCCTGGGTGGAGGCGCCAGTGAACCAGTAAATGATCGCCCCGCCCGTGATGAGGCCCAGCACGAAGGGCGCATAGAGAAGCGACAAATGGTCCACGTTGCTCGTCAGGCCATTGGTGAGCGCCATGATGATGGAGAAGATCATGGTGGTGGCTCCGACCACCGCCGTGCCGATTAGCACCGGCTTGGCGGTCGCCTTGAAGGTGTTGCCGGCGCCGTCGTTGGCTTCCAGCATCTCTTTGGAGTGCGGGAAGTTGACGTCAACTTGGTAGTCGCGCTTGATTTCCTCCGCCACGCCCGGGACCTGCTCGATCAGCGACAGCTCGTAGATCGACTGCGCGTTGTCCGTCACCGGGCCGTAAGAGTCGACGGCGATGGTCACCGGCCCCATACCCAGGAAGCCGAAAGCCACCAGGCCGAAGGCAAAGACCGGAGCGGCTAGCATGATGTTTCCCAGCCCGCCGTGCAAGCTCACCCAGGAACCGATCGACATCAGGAGCACCATGGCCAGCCCCAGGTAATAGCCGGAGAAGTTGCCGGCGACAAACCCGGAGAGGATATCCAGCGAGGCGCCGCCTTCCCTGGCGGAAGCCACCACCTCTTTGACGTGCCGCGATTCGGTGGAGGTGAACACTTTCACCAGCTCGGGAATCAGGGCGCCGGCCAGAGTTCCGCAGGAGACGATCGTGGAGAGTTTCCACCACAGCGTGCTATCGCCTCCCAAGTTGGGAATGGCGAGCGCCGAAATCAGGTAAGTGAGCCCAATGGAGACAAAGGACGTGATCCAGACCAGCGAGGTCAGCGGGCTCTCGAAGTTCATCTTGTTGACGTTGCCGTAACGAGCCTTGGCGACGGCCTGATTGACAAAGTAAGCGGCTGCGCTGGCCACCAGCATGACCACGCGCACCAGGAAGATCCAGACCAGCAACTGCACCTTCACCGTGGCGTCGTTCACCCCCAGCAGGATGAAGGTAATCAAGGCGACCCCGGTCACGCCGTAAGTCTCAAAACCATCGGCCGTCGGCCCCACCGAGTCGCCGGCGTTATCCCCGGTGCAATCGGCGATCACGCCCGGGTTGCGAGCGTCGTCTTCCTTGATCTTGAAGACGATCTTCATCAGATCCGAGCCGATGTCGGCGGTCTTGGTGAAGATGCCGCCCGCGATACGAAGCGCCGCGGCGCCCAGTGACTCGCCGATGGCGAAGCCGATGAAGCAGGGGCCGGCGTAGTCTCCCGGAATGAAGAGCAGGATGATGAGCATCATCAGCAGTTCTACCGAGATCAGCATCATGCCGATGCTCATGCCGGATTGGGCGGGAATCTGGTACAGGGGATAAGGTTTGCCGCGCAGGCTGGCAAACGCCATGCGCGAGTTGGCGAAGGTGTTCACCCGGATGCCGAACCAGGCCACCCCATAGCTGCCGGCGATCCCCACGACACTGAAGACCAGGATTATGAGCACGCGCGACGCCTCGTATTTCAGCAGCACGCCGAAATACAGCAGGATGATGGCGGCGATGAACACCCAGAGCAGGAACAGGAACTTGCCCTGGGTCACGAGGTACGTCTTGCAGGTCTCCCAAATCAGTTGGGACATTTCCCTCATGGACTGGTGGACCGGCAGGTTTTTCAGCTTGCTGTACGTCACCAGCCCGAAGAGGAGCCCGAAGATGCAGAACACGATCCCGATCATCAGCAGCTTGTGCCCGTCGACCCCCAGAAACTGCACGGAAGAGAGGTCGGGGACCTTGAGATTGGCTTCGCCGGCAGCGGCCGCGTCGCCGGATTCCTGGGCCAGACCGCTCGAAGCGCCGGACAGCGTCAAGGCCGCGGCCGCGAGAGCGATCGAAGCCATCCGCCACCTCCGGCCCCCGGCGCTCGACGACAAGCGGGGTCTTGTCAGCAGGACTTTGATCGAGGGGGCCCATCGCAGCCAGAGCAGGCCGATTCCAACCAGGATGGCGGGCAGGGCCCCGTTCAGCATGTGATTCATCGTTATCCTCTCTCGTTCGCGCTTCGGGCGCGGAGCGCTCCGGGCCGCGCAGTTCTTCCGGCGGCGCGAGTGTGCCGAATCTGATTCGGCTCCCCGGCAGCGCGGTCAGCGGCTAAGCTGCAAAGGTGCAGTTCCAAGCCTAGTGTGGGTCTTAACGAGGGTCCCCTCGAAAGGCGCGCGTGACAAGCCGCAAGATTAGTCTTTATAGCATCCCGGGCTGGCCGCCGTCAACAGTCTGAGGGTGGGGCTGCTCTCCCCATCATCAGCACGACGACTCGTCCGGCACGCCACTCACGGGGGAGCCCAAGTGTAACGTCCGACCGGGGCTCGAGGACCTAGGATGGCCCTGTAAGGTCCGTTCGGCTTGGAGATATATCTGTAACCCCTTTTAATATCTGAAATATTCCGGCTTTGAACGGCATCCCGCTGCTCCAACGGTGTTACGTAACATTCGGGCCGATTTTCGACGGTTACGCGGCTGTAACGGCCCTGGGGCTCGGTCTTACAAGGGTAGTTGTCTCATGAGTTAAGGTCCTTTATCAAGCGAAATCAAGCAGAGCACACGATTCCTGGGGGCCATTTCTCGCCTTGGAATCGCGGGCCGGAAGACCCAATCGTCTTGACACTGCCGTTTCCGGCAAGATATATATGGCCCCGCACTCAATCCCGTCGCAAGATGGTGGGGAGTGACGAGCGAGCGGCAAAGGAGCGACGGTAACGGTCGCTTTTCGGCCCACGCTCCCGATGAGGTGAACCGTTTATGCCTGAGATTCGTGTCGCCATCCTGGGTTACAAATTCATGGGGAGAGCCCACTCCAACGCGTACCGCCAGGTGAGCCACTTTTTTCCCAGCAAGTTCACGCCCCGGCTCAAAGTGATCTGCGGACGCGACCGTGAGGCGGCGGCGGCCGCGGCCCGGCAGCTTGGCTGGGAAGAGGTGGAGACCGACTGGCGCAAGGTGGTGGAGCGGAAGGACATCGATGTCATCGATATCTCCACGCCCGGCTACCTCCATCACCAGCAGGCGCTGGCCGCGGCCGCCGCCGGCAAGCACATCATCTGCGAAAAGCCGCTGGCCAACACGCTGGCTGACGCCAAGGAGATGCTGCGGGCGGTCGAGAAGGCCGGCGTCAAGCACATGCTGATGCATAACTACCGCAAGATCCCGGCCGTGGTCCTGGTCCGCAAGCTGATCGACGAAGGGCGCCTGGGGACCATCTGCCACTATCACGGCGCCTACCTGCAGGACTGGATCATCGATCCGCAGTTCCCGCTCGTCTGGCGCCTGCAGAAGAAATTCACCGGCGCGGGGGCGCTGGGCGATATCGGCTCGCACGCCATCGATCTGGCCCGCTACTTGAATTCCGAATTCACGGCGGTCACCGGGCAATTGACCACCTTCATCAAGGAGCGGCCCCTGGTGGGCGAGGACAAGGGCCAGCGCCGGGTGACGGCGGGCTCCGAGATGGGCAAGGTCACGGTGGACGACGACGCCAATTTCCTGGCCCGGTTCGCCAATGGCAGCGTGGGCGTCTTCGAGTCCTCGCGCTTCTGCGGCGGCCGGCGGAACTACAACACCTTCCAGATCTACGGCACCAAGGGCAGCGTGGCCTTCAACCTGGAGCGCATGGACGAGCTTGAATTCTACAATCGCGAGGACCCACAGCAGGAGCAGGGCTTCAAGACCATCAGCGTCACCGAAAGCGTGCACCCTTACGTCGGCGCATGGTGGCCGCCCGGCCACATCATCGGCTACGAGCACACCTTCGTTCACGCCGTGCACGACTTCCTGATGGCGCTCGAGAACGACACCCTGCCTTCGCCGAACTTCACCGACGGGGTGAAGAATCAGGCCGTGCTGGAGGCCGTGGAGCGGTCGGCGAAGTCCGGGAAGTGGGAGAAGGCGTAGGCCCTGGGAAACCGCCGATGACCGATCCCGAGCGCCACACTTCGTCGCTGATCCCGGGCTGGATGCTGGAGTATCGGAAGGACTGGCTGCGGCCCGACCTCATCGCCGGCCTGACGGCGGCGGCCGTGGTGATTCCAAAGGCGATGGCCTACGCCACCATCGCCGGCCTGCCGGTGCAGGTGGGGCTGTACACGGTCTTCGTGCCGATGATCATCTACGCGGTGCTCGGAACCTCCCGGGCCCTCAGCGTCAGCACCACCACCACCATCGCCATCCTGGCCGGAGCCGAGCTCAGCGAGGTCGTCTCCAATGGCGCATCCCTCCTGAGCGCGTCGGCCACCTTGACCTTGCTGGTAGGGGTCATGCTGGTGGTGGCCTCGCTCCTGCGGCTGGGCTTCGTGGCCAACTTCATCTCTGAGCCCGTACTGATCGGCTTCAAGGCCGGCATCGGGCTGGTGATCGTCGTTGACCAGATCCCGAAAGTGCTGGGTATCCATTTTCCCCGGGGCACCTTCGTCCAGAATCTGGCCAGCACCTTTCGCGGACTCCCCCACACCTCGCTGGCCACCCTGGCGGTGGGGCTGGTGATGATCGCGCTTCTGGTGGGGCTCGAGCACTTCTTCCCGCGGGCGCCCGCCCCCCTGGTGGCCGTGGCGGCCGGGATCGCCGGCGCGGCCCTGCTGGGATTGAAGGCCCACGGAGTGGAGCTGGTCGGCCAGATCCCGCGAGGCTTGCCCGCCTTGACCCTGCCCGATCTTTCTCTGGCGGTCCAACTCTGGCCCGGTGCGGCGGGTATTGCTTTGATGAGTTTCACCGAGACCATTGCCGCCGGACGCGCCTTCGCCCGCAGCGACGAGCCCCCTCTGCAGGCCAACCGGGAGCTGCTGGCGACCGGGCTCGCCAACGCCGGCGGCGCCTTGCTCGGAGCGATGCCCGGCGGCGGCGGCACAACCCAGACGGCGGTCAATCGTCTGGCGGGAGCGCGAACCCAGGTCTCGGAGTTGATCACGGCCGCGGCCGCCCTGGTGACAATGCTCTTCCTTTCCCCGCTGATCGGGCTGATGCCGCAGGCCACGCTGGCGGCGGTGGTCGTCGTCTATTCCATTGGGTTGATCAAGCCGATCGAGTTCAGCGCCATCCTCAAGATTCGGCGCTCGGAGTTCATCTGGGCGGTCACGGCTTTGGCCGGAGTCGTCCTGCTCGGGACGCTGAAGGGGATCCTGGTCGCTATCGTAGTTTCGTTGGTGGCGCTGGCCCAACAGGTGGCGAATCCTCCGGTCTACGTGCTGGGGCGGAAACCGGGCACCAATGTGTTCCGCGCACTCTCGACCGAGCATCCCGAGGACGAGACTTTCCCCGGCTTGCTGCTCGTGTGCCTGGAAGGACGCATCTTCTTCGCTAACGCCGAACGCATCGGCCAGAAGGTCAGGCCGTTGATTGAGGAAGCCAAGCCGAAGGTGGTGGCGCTCGATTTGAGCGGCGTCTTCGATCTCGAGTACACGGCGCTGAAGATGCTGATCGAGGCCGAAAAGAGAAGCCGCGAGCGCGGCGTTTCGGTTTGGCTGGTGGGACTTCACCCCGAAGTGCTGTCGATGGTTCAGCGGTCGGCGTTGGGCGAGACCCTGGGGCGCGAGCGGATGCACTTCACCCTGGAAGTAGCCGTCGAAAAGTACCTGGCATCTCTCTCGAAAGAGAGCACCCGGTAGCGCCGGAACCGGGCGAAAGGGCGACCTATGCCTTACCTGATGGGCATCGATGTGGGGACCACCGGCACGCGCGCCGTGATCGTGCGGCCGGACGGGCATGTGATGGGCGCCGCCGTCGGACCCCATCAGCCCATGCGCATGCCCAGGCCGGGCTGGGCGGAGCAGGATCCCGAGGACTGGTGGCAGGCGGCGGTCTTTGCCGTGCGCGCGGCCCTCGACTCCACCGGGGTGAAGGGCAGCGAGATCGCGGCCGTCGGCCTGTCGGGCCAGATGCACGGCGTGGTGCTGCTCGACGGCGCGCGCGCGGTCTTGCGCCCCGCCCTCATCTGGTGCGATCAACGCAGCCAGTCGCAATGCGACTGGATCACCGCCCAGGTCGGGGCGGAACGGCTGATCCGCCTGGTACTGAACCCGGCCCTCACCGGCTTCAGCGCCCCCAAGCTGCTCTGGGTGCGCCAGAACGAGCCTGCCGTCTACGAACGGACGGCCCACTGCCTGCTGCCCAAGGATTATCTGCGCCTCCGCCTGACCGGCGAGTTCGCCACCGACGTCTCCGACGCCTCCGGCACTCTGCTGCTCGACGTCGCCGGGCGTTCCTGGTCCAAGCCGGTGCTCGAAGCGCTGGAGATCGACGAGCGCCTGCTGGCGAAGGTCCATGAATCGCCGGAAGTGACGGGCCACATCACCCTCGACGCCGCCGTGCTGACGGGTCTTAAAGCCGGCACGCCGGTGGCGGCGGGCGCGGGCGATCAGGCCGCCAGCGCCGTGGGCAACGGCATCGTCCTGCCGGGTCTGACCTCGGCCACGCTGGGGACCTCGGGGGTGATCTTCGGCTATACCGGCGAGCCCAAGCTCGATCCCCAGGGCCGCATCCACACCTTCTGCCACGCCGTGCCCGGCAAGTGGCACGTGATGGGCGTGACCCAGGGCGCCGGGCTGTCGCTGCGCTGGTTTCGCGACGAGTTGGGCGCGAGCGAGGCCTGGTACGCCGCGCGCGTGGGCGCGGACCCCTACGAGCTGATCCTGCGCGAGGCCGAAAAGGCCCCGCCGGGCTCGGCCGGGCTGCTCTTTCTCCCCTACCTGATGGGCGAGCGCACCCCTCATCTCGATCCGCAGGCCCGCGGCATGTGGTTTGGCCTCACCGCCGCCCACACCCGCGCTCATCTCATCCGGTCGATTCTGGAGGGAGTGGCTTTCAGCCTGCGCGATTCGCTCGAGATCTTCAACGAACTTGAGATTCCGGTGCGTGAGATCCGCGCTTCGGGCGGCGGATCGCGCAGCTTTCTCTGGCGCCAGATCCAGGCCGACATCTACGGACGCGAAGTGGTTTCGCTGCGCGAAGCGGAGGGCTCCGCCTTTGGCGCGGCCATGCTGGCCGGCGTTTCGAGCGGAGTCTACGGCTCGGTGGAAGAGGCGGCGCGCGAGGCCATCCAGGTGCGCGAGCAGGTCTTCCCTCATGCCGGACACACCCGGCTCTACGACCGTCAGTACCAGGTTTACCGGCAACTCTATCCGGCGGTGCGGAAGCTCTCCCACCAACTGGCGGCGGTTGCCGAAACGCCTGACTAGCCACGACGAAGCTTTTCTCGTCGTGGGCTTTTGAGGATTCGGTGTTCCCCACCCGTTCCCGGCTTGAATCTCGGCGGGTACCGTTGTCGGTCGGATCAAAGACCTACGGCGAGGCACGACGCTCGCCTTGGCTACCACTGTGATCGCCCTGCCGGCGAGACGGGGCGCCGGCCCGGTCGGCCGGAATCGCCACCAAGAAGTCATTCCCGCGAAAGCGGGAATCCACTCTCTCGGCTTCAACCGCGGCACGAGTCGCTAGCCCAGACCGATAGCCCGAAAGGTAGCCACAATGAACGCCTTTTCTCGTCGTGGGCTTTTTTGGATTCGGTGTTCCCCGGTTCCCGGCTTGAATCTCGGCGGGTACCGTTGTCGGTCGGATCAAAGACCCACGGCGAGGCACGACGCTCGCCGTGGCTACCCCTGTGATCGCCCTGGCGGCGGAACGGGGCGCCGGCCCGGTTGGTCGGAATCGCCTCCCAAGCGGTGATTTCCGCGAAAGCGGGAATCCACTCTCCCGATTTAAACCGCGGGCTCTTGAGGATCTGGCGTTCCCCGCCCGCTCCTGCATGTTGGACGGTGGGCGTCGATTGCAGCGGCCGGTCTACGGCTTGCTGCTCGGGCCACGATCTCCAAAAATCGCTGCATAGTTCGGCCCGTCCCGATAGAATCATCGAGGCGCTACTCGGGGAGAAGATCGCAGACGCTGAGCGTCTGCGCCAGCCAGCGGGAGGCTGCCGCCTGAAATGAGCTACGCGCTATATAGCGGCCGGAAGTGGCTGGGCTCTCTTGCCACCATCAGTGGCTACGGCGATCTTATTGAAGCGGTCGAAGCCTTCAATCGCGGCCCGCAAAAAGGGAAGGTCGCGGCCTTGACCCATCTGGTCGAGTCAGGAGCATCCAACGATCCCCAGCAAGTCGCCCGGGATATCGCGACCCTGCTGGCTGAAGAGACGCCTCTGCGCGAAGACGTTGTTGAGACCTTCCAAAATCTGAAGCGGCTCTTGAGGGGTGTGAAGCGGTCGATTCGGGTCGGAGAATCCTGACCCATTGCGGCAGCCCCTCACAGGGATCAGAGAACTTCGGCCCGTCCCGACAGGATCATTCCGGGCGCTGCTTCCTGGGGAGACCGCAGACGCCGGGCGTCTGCGCCAGCCAGCCTTTGTTGATCGGAATCACCACGAAGCGGTCATTCCCGCGAAAGCGGGAATCCAGGCTCCCGACTTCAACCGCAGCACGAGTCGCTAGCCCCCCGAAGGGTAGCCACGACGAACGCCTTTCTCGTCGTGGGCTCTTTGGGATTCGGCATATCGGGCTCGAACTACCGTTGTGGACGGGAAGAAGAACCCACGGCGAGGCACGACACTCGCCGTGGGTACCACGCATGGCACGGCCCGTCCCGACAGGATCATGAGGCGATAAATCACGTGAGAGCCGTATCGTTTTTGTGATGTTTTTGACAGCAAGTTAAGCCGGAGATTTCCCCGATTTCCCTAAATCTGTGCAATAATTAGTCACTCTTCTGAAATTTCGATTTTGTAAGTCGTTTACAATGAGCGAGCGATTCGCACGCCCGTAACCGATTCTTTGCCGCTAAGTTGCTGATTCTTCGTTGGGCCTCAGAGCGGTTTTGGGCCTTGCGGCGTTGGCAGGCTGCCCAGAGCCAGCCGGTAGGCTTCCAGCAGGGCCACCTTTTCGTGATCCCAGTTCAGCGACTCCTCGATTCTCCTCCGGCCGCGCTCGCCCAGTTCCCTCCGAAGTGTTTCTGAATCAAGCAGTTGATTGATCTTGTCGGCCAGATCGGCGGGGTCGTTGGGGCGAGCGTAGAGGGCGGCGTCGCCGGCCGAGCGGCGGCCTTCGGTGAGGTCGAAAAGGACCACCGGCCGGCCGTAGGCCATGTACTCTAAGATCTTGTTCATAGTGGACTTATCGTTCATCGGGTTCTTGGGATCGGGGGCCACGCCGACGTCGGCGGTGGACAGATAGGCGGCCAGTTCGTCGCCCACGCGCACCCCGGCAAAATAGACCGCCTCGCCAAGACCCATTTCCGTGGCTAAGCCCTTTAGGCGCGGCACTTCGGGCCCGCCGCCGATGAGGACGAAGGCGGTATCGCTGCGCCCGGCGACGATGCGGCGGGCCGCTTCCAGCAGCAGATCGAGGCCGTCCTGCGGCCCCATAGTCCCAAGATAAAGAACGAGATAGCGCTGGCCGCGCTTCAGGTACTCGAAAGGCGGCCTGGGCCGAAGGTTGCGCAGATCGGGGCTGCTGTGAACCACGAACACCCGGTCGGGCGGCATCCTTCCCCGCTCGATGGCTACCTGCCGGAACGAAAGGTTCGTGGCAATCGAGACCTCGGCCGTTCTATAAGTCATTCTTTCAGCTATACATACAAGCTTGTAGAGCAGGCCGCGGGGGCCGTACTTCACCTCGAAGAGCTCGGGGTTGAGGTCGTGATGGTCGAAGAGGAAATGCACCCCCAGCAGCTTGAAGATAGCTCCCACCAGGAAGATGGTGTCGGGCGGGTTACAGGCGTGAATCAGGCAGAAGCGGGTGCGGCGGTAAATCCTAATTGCCAGTATCAGTTGCGCGAGAAACGCCCACACGTATTCGAACATATACCCGAGCGGGCCCGACCCCTCGCGCAGGGCATGGCGGTGGATCTCAATGCCCTCCACCACCTCGTAACTTGTTGTAAATACGCCCTGTTTCGGGCAGATCACGGAGACGTGGAAGCCCGCGTCCCGCAAGCTACAGGCCGCCTGCCACATGCGGCGGTCCACCGGCAGGGGCAGGTTCTCAATGATGATCAGGATGCTAATTCGTTGATCCATCAGACATTAAATGCTGAGATCCTTCGCTGCGCTCAGCATGACACGGTCATTGGGCATTGACGACGACTTCCCGTCTCGACCCGTAAACTACTCATTGCCTGAGTGATCGCTGCCACAGCTCGAAGTTGACCAGCGCCCAGAGCTGCTTCTGGCGGTCGCGCACGCCGTCGAAGTGCTCGCGGACGAAGCGCTCCATGGCCTGGCGATTGAAGTAGCCGCGGCCGAGCGCCTTGGGTGAGAGTACGAGGTCTGCTACCATTGATTTCAATGACTTACGGAACCATTCACCCACCGGCACGGCGAAGCCGACCTTGCGGCGCCGCAGGGTCTGGGCGGGCAGATAAGGTTCGAGCGCCCGCTTCAGGAGCGCCTTGGTGCGGAAGCCACGCGTCAGCAGGAACGCCGGAATACGCGCCGCAAACTCTACAAGTTGATGATCCAAAAAGGGTAAGCGCTCCTCGATGCTGGCCGCCATGGTCATGTGATCGCCGCGCAGCAGCAGATTGTCAGGCAGCCAGACTTTGAGGTCGGCGTAGAGGAGCCGCTTGAGCGGCGCTCGCCCTCGGGCCCGCTCCAAGTGCTCACCGAAGACGCGAACTGGATGCTCGATGTCCACCTGATCGAGGAAGTCCTTGGCAAACAAGGTGTTGCGCTCCTCGTGGGTGAACGAGGCGAACCAGGTGGCCGACCGCTCAGCCTCGTCGGGGATGGCCAGGGTCTCGATGGCGAGCCGCAGCCGCCGGCTGCGATAGGGCAGCAGAGCGGCTATCTGCCGTGTAATGTGGGGCGGAAAGGCCGACACCAAGCCCGCCAGGCGGTCGGCGGCGTACTTGGGATAGCCCGCAAAGAGCTCGTCGCCGCCCTCCCCGGCCAGGACCACCTTGACGCTCCCGGCCGCCAGCTGGGAGATGCGGTGAAGGGCCACGTCCGCCGGTTCGGCGAGGGGCTCCTGGCGGAAGGCCGTCAGGCGCTCCAGGTCCTCGGCCATATCTTGTGCGCGCAGAACGAGTTCGTGGTGCTCGGTGTTGAAGAACTCGGCGGTCTGGCGGGCGGCTGGAAGCTCGCTGAAAGCCGTTTCCTCGAAGCCGACGGAGAAGGTCCGCAGCGGCCGCGCCCCAAGCCGGGCCGCCATGGCCACCACCGCGCTCGAGTCCACGCCGCCGCTAAGGAACACTCCCACAGGCACATCGGCGATTAGGCGAAGCTCCACGGACTCGCGGAGCAACTCAATCACCTGCTCGCGGCAGGCCTCCGGCCAGCGCTCCTTGGGGAGTCCGTCCGACTCCTCGGGCACGTCCCACCAGGCTACCGTACGCACCCCGGTGCGGTCCGCCAGCAGGTAGTGGCCGGGCGGAAGCTTGTGGATCCCCTTGTAGAAGGTGCCCGGCGACGGCACGTAGCGAAAGGCGAAGAAGTCATAGATGGCCTGAGGGTTAACCTCGGGGGCGGGCTCGGAATCGGGCCTCAGGGTGGCCAGGGCGCGCAGCTCGGAGGCGAACTCGAGGCGGTCGGGCGTCAGACGGTAGAACAGGGGCTTGATGCCGATCCGGTCGCGGGCCACCAGCAGCCGCCGGGTGCGGCTGTCCCAAAGGGCGAAAGCGAACATGCCGCGCAGCCGGTCGAGGCATCCAAGTCCAAATTCTTCATAGAGATGGACGATGGTCTCGGTGTCGCTGTGGGTACGGAAGGAGTGGCCCCGGGCCAGCAGGCCGGTGCGCAGGTCGCGGTAGTTGTAGATCTCACCGTTAAAGGTGATCCAGATGGCACCGTCTTCGTTCGAGATCGGCTGGTGACCGCCCGGCAGGTCAATGATCGAAAGGCGTCGATTCCCAAGTCCTAATTCACCATCAAGATAGAAGCCCTCGTCGTCCGGACCGCGGTGCGCCATGGCGGACGTGGCTCGCGCTAGAGCCGCCTGGTCGGCCGGCGCCTGGTTGCCGAAGTTGAAGACCCCCGCGATCCCGCACATGGGAATCAGCGAGTGTAACAGCTTCGGTTGCGGCTGGGATCAGAGAATCGGATGACGGCTGTAACTGATTCTTCCCCTTCAGTTTCTCAATTTGCTGGCGGGCCGCACTGGGGAGGGTCCAAAGGCCGTGTCAAATGGGGCTGCTATCGACGTCACCCCGGCCTTTGGCCACGCCTTCTCGTCGAGGGAGGGGCATCTCCCGCGCTATTCATACCGCAGCGCCACCAGCGGATCGATTCGCGTTGCCCGGCGCGCGGGGATGTAGCACGCCACCAACGCCGCCAGCGCCAGCACCGCAAAAACGCCGACGAAGGTTAAGGGATCCGTCGGAGTCACCTCGAAGAGCAGGGTCCGCAAAGGGGGCGCGATCCAGAGCGAGGCGAGCAGGCCGATCCCCAGGCCTGTCAGCACCAGCGTCATCCCCTGCTTGATGACCATGCGCAGCACGTCTCGCGGCTCGGCACCCAAAGCCAGGCGGATGCCGATCTCGTGCACCCGCTGATTCACCGAGAGCACCAGGATCCCTCCGATGCCGGTAGCGGCGATGATCAAAGCCAGGGCTGCAAAGAGGCCCAACAGATTGGCCGTCAGGCGCGGCGGCTTGAGTGTATCGCTGCGCGCCTGCGCCAGGGTCTCCAAGTTGGTGACAGCGGTCTCGGGATCTGAATCGTGGACCACCGCGCGAACCTGGTTGGCGAGCCACATCGGGTCCGCGACCGTGCGCACCACCAGGCTCCCGACGGCGGGGTTCTGATCGATGGGCAGGTAAATCTCATCGCCGGGCTGCTCGTTCAGACTGAACTCCCTGGTGTCGGCCACGATCCCCACCACGGTCGCCCAATTCTTCCCGGCGTCAAACGACACTCGCCTGCCGATCGGGCTCTCTCCCTGCCAGCGATGCCGCGCCAGGGATTGGTTGACGATCACTACCGCCGGCGCCGCCTCCCGGTCGGCGGGCGTGAAGGTGCGGCCGGCCATCAGCGGGATGCCCAATGTCCTGAAGTAATCCGGGCTGGAGGCGCGGGCCGCGGCCAGGGGCGGCGTCTCGCTCTCCCGCAAAGGTCTTCCCTCGATCCGAAAGTCCTGCATCATGGGGCCCATGGCGATATTGTCCGGGTCCAGCGGAAAGCTCGAGGAGACCGCGGCGGAGAGCACGCCCGGCAGGGCCTGGACTTTCTCCAGAATGTTCTGTCCCAGCGCCCTTCGTGATTGGGGAGTGCTGTACTTCGACCAGTTCAAATTGATTCCCATGGTCAGCACGCGCTGAGGCACGAAGCCAGGATCGACCTTCTGGAGCTTGACCAGGCTGCGGACCATCAACCCGGCTCCGATAAGCAGCACGAAGGAGAAGGCCACCTGGAGGACGATCAGCACGTTGCGAACGCGCTTGCGCCGGCCTCCCCGAGTAGACTGCGCATTCCACTCCTTCAGGCCTGAAGAGAGCTGCTCCCGAGGCGAGAAGGCCAGGGCCGAGCCTGCCAGCATGCTTGTGACGACGGCGGCCAGCAGAGCGAAGAGCAGCACCGGGCCGTCGATGCTGATCTCGCGGGCACGCGGGGTCAGCCGCGCCGCGAACTCAGCCAGCAGCTTGAGGCTGCCGGAGGCCAGCAGCAGGCCCGCTGCGCCGGCCAGGAGTCCCATCAGCAGGCTCTCGGTGAGCAACTGGCGCAGCAGGCGGCCCCGGCCGGCACCCAGCGCCGCCCGCACCAGAAGTTCGCGCTCGCGCTCGGAGACGAGCGCCAGCGAGAAGTTGGCCACGTTGGCGCAGGCGATCAGCAGGACGAATCCCGCCGCCCCCAGGAGGACGAAGAGCGTGGGCCGCGCCTGGCGCGTTAATTCTCCTTTCAGCGAGGCGGAGACGGCGGTAAAACCCGCATCGGCGGGGTACGCCTTCGGATAGGTCTGCTGCAAACCGCTCGCAATGGCCGCCAGATCGGCCCGGGACTCTTGCTCCGTAACGCCGCTCTTGAGCCGGCCGAAGAGCCTCATCATCCTGGCCTCACGGTTGGCGATGAACTGCGGGCGGGAGCGAAAGGGACAGGCTGAGACCGGCATGTAGACGTCATTCTGATCGGGATATTGGGGAACCGGAGGCAGCACACCCACGACCGTGTGGAGCTTGTCGTTCATCCGAAACGTCTTGCCTACAATCGCCGGATCGCCGTGCTGCTGCTGGCGCCAGTACTCGTAGCTGAGCACCAGCACGGGAGGCGCGCCCGGCTGCCCGTCGGCCGGCACGAAGGTCCGGCCCAGGATCGGCTTCACGCCGAACATATCGAAGAAGCTGGCGGACACCACTCCAGTCTGCACGCGCTCGGCCTCGTCTCCGCCGAGCAGGGTAAAGGCCATGGTGTGATATTCGGCGAGCTGGCTCAGAGTGTGGTTCTGCTCGCGGTAGTCGTTGATCTCCTGAACCGAGAAGGTAAGGTCCGCGATGCCCGCCTTGAGCGCCTGCTGCCGGAGGATGACAAGCTGATCCCCCTGGGCGTAAGGCAGAGGCTGCAGCAGCGTGCCGTGGATCACGCTGAAGATGGCCGTGTTCGCGCCCACGCCCAACGCCAGGGTGATCACGGCCACGGCGGTGAATCCCAGGTTCTTACCCATCATGCGCAGCGCATAGCGCGTGTCCTGCCGCAGCATCTGCCAGTGCTCGCCGGGGGCCACGCGAAAGATGCCGGCCAGGGTCTTCATCCAGAGCCGCAACAGGCCGATCTTTCCCTCCCGTCTCTCGGCGTCGACGGCTTGGTCGCGAAAGGTCTGCTCCATGTCGCGCCCGAAGTCGGCGCGAAAATCGAAGGGCAGGACGCGCAGCAGCAAGCGGTAAAGGCGGCCGGTCCAGGACTGCTTGTCGTTGGCCATCGGGTCCTCTCCCGTGAGTGTGGCTGACGGCTAGGCAGTCTGCGGACTGCGAAGCACCTTCTTGAGCCGCGCCAGCGCCACGATCTTCTCGTGGCGTTCGGCCTCGGCGGCGGCGACCGCCTGGCCCAGCGGCGTCAAGTGGTAATAGATCCGGCGCTGGTCGTCGTGCTCGGCGGCCGGCCGCTGGCGCGATCCCTCGATCATGCCGTCGCTGAGCAGCCGCTTGATGATCCCGTAGAGCGTACCGGTGCTCAGGCGCACCTCGCCTCCCGTGCGCAAGGAGACGTCCTTGAGGATGGCGTAGCCGTGCTTGTCGCCATCAGCCAGCGCGAGTAAGACGTGAAACAGCGCCGGGGTCAAGGGCAGATGGGATTCGATCCGCTGATCGGGGTTCATCGCCGAGCCAGCTGCGTTCATCTGGTCTCCATAAGTAGCATCACGATATATTGCGTCACAATCGATTGTCAAGCGGAAAAGATCACGGGCTGAAAAATGGGTTTGTGCAAAATTTACATTATTGATTCTAAAGGACATTATGGCTTTGTCCTAGCCCCCCTATTTTTGTATCTGATTGATTACAAGTGACATTATGGCTTTGGTGTTTTGAAAATTTTTGGCGCGCTCTCAGGGGTCGCTCGCGGCAAGCTTCCGCTTCGAAGAACAGCCTTCTGGCCTCCGCCCCGCAAGCACCACAGAAACCTCCCGGCTTGGCGACGGTTGTACAAAGATGATGATGAGGCGCGGAGGCCGGGCGATCAAGTCAACTTTCGGTCAATTCTTGGTCAACCGCCGGTATCGAGGCCGGCGCAACCAGAAACGGGCGCAACTCTCTTTGTCGTCAACTGTTACGGATGACGATCCGGGCCGGGCATCCAGTTCTCCGCGCCCACCGCCGCAGCCGCCGCCGCCAGGGATGGGGAGTGGGTCAAATTGGACGATTCTGCCGGACGTCGTCGCCACGCAAAGCTTGCCCTGGGCCTGTTGAGGGGCGGGGATCCAGGCTTTGTGCAGGCCCCCTTCCCGGAATGACCCCTTCGCGAAATTGGGGCGGTCTTCAAAGTGACCCACTACCCAGCGTGCTGGCGGATGCGAGCATTAAGGCCAGTTTGATATACTCCGAGGTATGATTCTCCAAGAGCGAGCAGCTTGAGCGCCGATGACCGGTGAGGCGCGAGCGGCCTTGCCGGCAGCAGTTTGTGCACCATCAGAGCAGCCCCCGTCTCGCCGGAAAGACCTGCTCCCGGTGAACTCCCGCAGCAGACCGTGACGGCGGTGAAGGTGATTCCTGGGGTAAGCGCGAGACTTGATCGTTCATGCGCCGGGAAATCGAGATCAAGCTGGCCGTTCGCGATCCTCGTGCCGCGCGGCGGCGACTGGCAGAACTTGGCTTTCGACGCGTTTCCCCACGCTACTTCGAGCGGAACGCGCTCTTTGACTCTCCCGGTCGGCGCCTGCGGAAGAAAGGCAGCCTGCTGCGTTTGCGGCTGCAGCGGGGTCGGAGCGAGCTGACCTTCAAGGGACCGCGCGTGGGCGAGGGGCGGTTCAAAGAGCGGGTGGAAATCGAAAGTCGGGTCGGCGGCGGCGTCGAAATCGGGGAGATCCTGGAGGCGCTCGGTCTGAAGGTCGCCTTCCGCTACGAGAAGTACCGCACCCTTTACGGCCGGCGAGGTGATCCGGCGCATGCGGAAGTGGCGTTCGACGAGACGCCCATCGGGATCTACCTCGAACTCGAGGGGCCGCGGCGATGGATCGATCAGGTGGCAAGAGCTCTGGGATACCGGGTAGGGGAGTACATCACCGTCAGCTACGGCCGTCTGTATCTGGGCTGGTGCGAGACGCACCGCCTGGTGCCCGGCGACATGGTCTTCCGGGAGACGCAGGCCGCGCCCAGCCGCGCCCGAAAGAGTGGAAGGGTCAGAAGTAAATGACTCCTGGCGCTTTTGCGGGTATAATACCTTCGGGTTCGGGCGTGCCCAAGGCGGGGCCGCTGCGGGCGGGCGTCTGAACATTGGACCAGAGGTTTGGGGAACATGGAAGGCTTACTCCAACCGACACATTTGTTTTTCATCTTGCTGATCGTCCTGATCATCTTCGGGCCGGGCAAGCTGCCCGAACTGGGGCGCGGACTCGGCAAGGGCATTCGCGAGTTCAAAGATGCGATGAAGGGCGGATTGAGCGGCGAGTCCGCCAAGCCGGCCGAGAAGGTCGAACCCAAGGCCGAAGCGGCGAAGAATGAAGCCTCCGCCGAAGCCACGCCAGTGGGACAGAGCAAGACGTAAAGGCGAGCGAAGCTGCTCCGCCAGGCCGCCTCTCAGGCGACAGGCGGCGGGGCCGTCTGGAGGATTCAAGGGATGTTTGAAGGGCTTTTGCGGCCAACGCACCTCCTGTTTATTCTGCTGATCGTCCTGATCATTTTTGGACCTGGAAAACTGCCCGATCTCGGGCGGGGCCTCGGCAAAGGCATCCGCGAGTTCAAAGACGCGATCAAAGGCGGCGCCGCCGGCGACGAAGAGAAGAAGGCGTAAGGTAGCCGCCGCAGGGTCGCCCCAAGGTCTGGCAGCGTTCCGCAGTTCTGTCTACTCCTCGGTAGCTCAATGGTAGAGCATTCGGCTGTTAACCGAAGGGTTCCTGGTTCGAGTCCAGGCCGAGGAGCCAATCCTTCTCTTTGCGTGGCAGCGGCATCTTGACCTTCGAGGGCTCTGAGTGCCCCGCGCTGCGCAGCCTGCCTGTGTGCTCGTGCTTCCGACGAATTCTGCCGATTGAGCCTTCTTCAATCTCTGCTCGGCACGGAATCTTCTCATTAGCCTCTCGATAACGGAGGGATAACACCCAAACATTTAATGCTGTTATCCTATCTTATAAAGATCGCCATACCGGTTCTCAACATAGATCAGTCGATGCCCGTGAAACGTGCTCCTGTGACGGTGGCTCTCGGCTTTCTCGCAGTTCTGAGTATGGTAGCGGATTCGGCCCAAGTGGTGGGCCAGCAGTGCTCACCCAGTGCAACCGCTTCCCAGGCTGGTCAGAATAGTTCGTCTCAGCAGCCGTCTGCCCCACAGAATGAGTCTGGCGAAGGCAACACGCGGCTTTCGACCAAGCAGGTCGCGAACCTGCCACTGAACCAGCGCGATTTTACGAAGCTCCTTGCTCTGGCCGGCGGCACCACTACGGATACCAACGGTGCCAACAACTTCACCCTGCAGTTCGCCATCAACGGGCAGCGCGGCGTCACGGCAGTGTTCGCCATGGACGGCGTCTACACCACCGATCCCGAACTCGGCGGCGCCACTTTCTCCAACTTCAACGTGAATGCGATTCAGGAGATCCAGTCGCAGTCGGGCGTGATGCCCCCCGAGATCGGCGAAGGCGCAGCTGGATTTACGAACGCCCTAACCAAATCGGGAACCGACCAGATCCACGGCGACGCCTTTGAATTCCTTCGCAACGCTGCGCTTGACGCGCGCAATTTCTTTGACCGCCGCACCCTCGTCAGTCCCGGGCGTATTCCGCCCTTCCAGCGCAACGAATTCGGATTCGATGTGGGTGGACCGGTAAACGTGCCAGGCCTCTACGACGGCCACGGGCGAACCTATTTCTTCGGGGAATACCAGGGATTCCGGCAGGTGCTGGGCACCACTCAGGAACTTTCTGTGCCCACCGCAGCGGAGCGGCAGGGAATCGACACCGCGACCTTTCCCGGTGATACGTTGATGGTGCCGGTAAATCCGGCCATCGTGCCCGTCCTCAACGCGTACCCAATGCCCAACGATCCAGGCGGTCCTTTCGGGGACCGCACTTACGCCACGTCGTCCAAAGTAACCACCAGCAGTGACCAGTTCTCCATTCGCGTGGACCATAAGATTTCGGACAAGGCGCAACTGTTCACGCGCTTCAGCCTGGACAACACCGACGGCCCTCTAACCAATCCCAACCAGACCGCGATCGATCCCAGCTTTGCCCTCACTTTTATGGACAGTCAACGCAATGCGGGTATGCGCTACACACGCACGGTCTCACCGAACGTGGTGCTCGACACGACGCTGGGCTACATTCGCAGCACGCCGTCATTCGTGCCGCTCAACACCACGCAGCCGGCGTTGAATTTCGGGGATGGCCTGTTCGAGCCGTTCAACGGCAACGGGGGCACCCGGACCGAGGCGCGCGGCAACTTGTTCCAGGTCCGGCAGACCGTGCAGTGGGTGCACGGTTCACACAACTTCGCGGCAGGATTTGAATGGCGCGGCAACCGTGACGCCACGATTTTCGGGATCACCCCGAACGGTTCGTATACCTTCGGAGGTGGACCGGCGTACTCGCCGGTAAGCATCATTTCGGCCAGCGGCAAACACGACATTCAGCCGGGTGATCCGTTGCCCGACTCGCTGACCGGGCTCCTGACCGCCACTCCCTTTTCCTACACCAGCTGGGTGCCCACGCCAGGGTTCCCACAGGGCGATCACATCGATGAAGCCGGAGATCATCGCGACTCCTACAATTTCTATTTTCAGGACACGTGGAAAGCGAGCTCACGCCTGACGGCGACCTACGGCCTGCGCTACGAGCTTAATACTGTTATCCGCGAGCGCAACCATCTGACCTCGGGTCCCCTGATTCTGGGGTCCGGGGGAAAGCCGGCCGTCTATTGGGCCCCCGGAGCGTACCAGATCTTTCGTTTCTACCCGCAACCGCCTTACGACACGGACTATAGCGGATGGGGTCCGCGGCTCTCACTCAATTGGCAGGCAACCGACCGGACCAGCTTCCATGCGGGCGGCTCCATCGTCACCCTGGTGCCGAATCTCTGGCAGGATAACAACCTCACCGGCGGACTTCCCATGGCCTTCAGTCCCTATCTCGCGGCCTTACCCGGCGCGCCGGTGCCTTTCGAGAATGCCGTTACGTCATTTAACGTGCCGCCGTTTTACACACCTCAGGGCGCCTTGATCTTCCCGACCGCCAACACCAAGACCGTGCCCGCGAATACCGTCATCGACGTGCAGCGTTTCGAGGACGACCTGGCGGCTCGCAGCCCGGGTAATCAATTCCATCCTCTGACGATCTTCGGATTCGCGCAGAATTTCCGGAATGGCTACGTCGGAACCTATGCAGCGGGTCTCGAGCACAGTTTCGGCGATGTGAAGGTGAGCGCCGACTACGTGGCCACCGTGGGGGTCCAGCTTCCCGGCGAGATCTTCCCGAACAGCTACGGCGGGGCGGACCCCGCGTTCGCTCCCTTCACCCGGTTCGATGCCGCCGGCAAGGTGGTGGGAGGATATGCCAACGAGATGATGATCAGCAGCCGGTCGCACTCGACGTTTCAATCGCTACAGGGGTCCGCGTCGAAGACGTCAGCGCGGTATGGGCTTGGTTTTTCGGCTAACTACACCTTCTCGAAGTCCCTGGACGATACAAGCAGCGTCCTGGGGCCAGGCTTGTCAGGAGCCGGCAACGCCCAGCTCGCCTTTCCTCAGAATCCCTGGAATCCCGGGGCCGACAAGGGTCCTTCGACATTCGATATCACCCATATCCTGGTATTCAACGTGATCCAAGAGCTGCCTTTCGACCGTGTGAGCTTTCTGCGGCCGCTGGGCAGACATGTGACCTCCGGTTGGCAAATCCTGAACATCAGCACCCTGACCTCAGGATCCCCGTTCACCGTGTACTCCGGTATCCAGCAGAGCGGCTATGGGTCGGCCGGAGCGGATCGGCCTGACCAGGTCGGTACACCGGTCTTCTCCACCAGCCGGACGGTTCGCGAGGACTATTTTGGAGAAGCGGCCAATAACCCCGGCTTTTTCTCCACCCCGATCGGCATTCCTGGCGGGACGGGTCCGAACCAGGGCCGGCTCGGGACACTTGGACGCGACACCTTCCGGGGCCCGTCCTACAAAGACTTCGACATTGCGCTGATTAAGGATACGGCTTTCGGCCGGCGGGGCTCGGGCGAAGCCGCTACTTTGCAGTTCCGCGCCGAATTCTTCAACATCTTCAACCTGGTGAACTTCGGCCTGCCGGCGAACGTGGTGCGCGGCACAGGCTTCGGCGTGATCTCCAGAACGAGCGGCACTTCCCGCCAATTGCAGTTCTCGCTGAAGCTGACCTATTAAGAGTCGCGACAGCCGCTGGGGCCGCCCCAAGGGTTGAGAACTGAGCCGGAGGCGATTTGCATTCAGGGCTGCCGCGAAGCCGGGGCGGCGTTGCGGCGGACCTCAAAGCGCAGCGTCACGCTCCGAGTGGAGGGGGCCAGTGCGCCGAAGTCAGTGCCTTGGACCACCACATCCCGATCACCCCAGGGTCCCCGATAGACCATCGAAAAGCCCTGGGCGTTGACGTTTTCCAGCGCCCGGTCTTCCGTCAGTCCGCGCTTTTCGAGCTCACGTTTGTAAAAGCTCAGGAGCTCAGCGAGCGTCATTGACGTCGAGTAGTTGATCGAGGATACCTTTCCCCCAAACTGCGGATCAGGTTCCTCGCGCAGCTGGCGGACATTGGCCGGAAGCGGAAAGGCAAAGGCAGCAGCCTGCGTCGGCTGCGCTACGAAGGGTACGGCATCGCCCGTGATGGAATGCGAACCCGGTGCCACGGCCGCTTCTCCGAGCAGTGTGAAGGCGGCCCAATCTCCAGGCGCGGGATGCTTCTGCATGGTGTCCAGCATGGACCCTCGCAGGGATTGCGCCTTGTTCTGCCCCTGCTGCAATCGCTGATAGAAGCGGTCCATCAAGTAGGCGGTGGGGGAATCCGCAATGGACCAGAGTGACACCAGAAGGCTCGGCGTGCCCGCGGTCAGAAAGGCGCGCGAGAGACCGAGAATACCGTCCCCGCTGATGCTGCCGCGTCCGGTGTCGCAGGCGCTCAGCACCACCAGATCGGCATTCAGCTTCAGGTTCTCGATTTCGAGGGTCGTCAAGAAGCCCGAGTCGCCATTCTTAGGCGCCAGGGCCAGAGCGCTCTGATAGCCACCTGTGGTTTGGTCCAGCAATCCGTGCGTGGCCAGATGCACCAGGGCCGCGTTGGGCAGCCGCTGCAGCACTTCGCCCTTGCTCGCCGCCGCTCCGACCAAAGGAGTGGCATGAAACCGCAGGGCGACGGCCCGCGCTTCAACTTCTGCTCCCGGCAGCGAATTCAGTGGCTGTGCGGGTTCGCTAGGTCCAGCAGACAGACTGGGCATGGTCGGATTCCCGACGACTAAAACCCCTTTGCCCTGCCGGCCTGCAGCGAGTTCTTGATGGGTCAGGTCCAAAATGCCCAGCGATGGCACAGCCGACATCGAATGCTGTTCGATCAGGTAGTGTCCCTTGCTATCCTGGAGCGCGCCGAAGGGCACCATGAAGAGCCAGTCTTGCAGGACGAATGTCACCACCCGATCGGGATCGCCCGGAAGGTCGGCGGCGATCGGAGCGATCAACAGGTTGTAGATCTGCTGCAGAGGTCGCGCCTTGGGCGCCTCGGGTTGCGGATTGATAGTAACGCCGCGTCCGTAAGCGCCCACCGAGTAGCGGGCCTGACGCACAAGTTGCACCAGCGACGGCCCTTGGCGCGGAACCGCCGATTCATGGAACGTGATCTTCCCGTCCGCCTGGACGACCCAGGCGTAGATCGACGCCGCCGGAATGTCCTCAAAATTGCTGAAGATGAACAGCAAGTCAGGGTCATACTCATAGAGCACCGAATACTCCACCACCGTCGCGCCATGTTCGCGGGCAATGGCTCGTATCTTCTCGACCGACGGGGTGTCAAGCGCCAGGTCGGGGCCGCTGGATATCCGGCTGGCCACGATGGCGGCGAGAGCGCGAGACCGGCCTCGTTCAGCGACCTCCAGCGCCTCCTCGAAGCGTTTCTGCCCCACCAGAGCACGTTGCAGCCAGCGCAACACTTCCACCTGGGTCTCGTAGTACCAGGCAGCCTGGGTGGCGTGGGTTGCTTCGACGAACGCCACGTATTTCTGGTAGGCCTCGCGCAGACGCTCTTCAGCTTCGGCGTACTGACCCGTCAGAACCAGATTGATTCCGAGCCGCTGCAAAGCATGAGGAACCAGCGCCGAGGGTCGCCCGGCGGCCCGGTCGTAGGCTTCGGAGAGGCTTAGATCGTCTCGACAGTACCGTATCGCCGAGGTGTAATCACGCTTCCACGAGTAGGCGGCAGCGACGTCCTGCAGGATCGACTCCTCCGCGTCGCCGTTTTGAGGAAAAGCTGCTCGATGCTGGCGAAAGGTCTCCAGATTCGCCAGTCGCAGTTGCAAGACCCGGTCGTAGTTCCCCGCCAGGCGCTCCTCAAACGACAGCTCCCGTCGCGCCATCACGAGCTGCTGCCAAGCCTGTCGATTCCCGGCCAGCGTGACGGCTTGCTCGGCCAGTGGCCGCGCCTCGGCCGGTTTCCCCGATTGCCGCAGAATTCTTGCCTTCTGCAACAAAGAATCAATGCCCGGATCTGCCGGCGTGGTTTGGGCGCGCGCTCGCACGGCTTCGCGGGTCGAGAGAACGAGGGCGATGCCGCAACAGAGCGTAAGAAGGATAGCGATGATATGCTTCACGGCAAGTTCGACGCCGTGCAGTGTACATCCGTTCATGGCCCTGCGCAACGCGAACTGTCCAACAAAGCTAACCAAGCACGACTCGGAGCGCCGGCATGGCACTCCCATCGCAAAAACTGCGCCGAACCAGGGCCTAGCTTCGGCTCTAACCTGTTCTATTCTCAAACCCTTTCGATACTTGGCTACTTCGCCTGAGTCCCAGCAAGCTCAAAAATAAGGTCTTGACATCTACGCGAGACTTCTGTTAATAAAGCTAACTTTCGATTAGTGATTATCGATTATCGATGGCCAGGAGCGAAGGACAAAAGGCGGGCTTCGGGGCGATCGAGCCGGTTAGCTTGAAGGACCAAGTCCTGAAAGCGATCAGAGATGCAATCTTGCAGGGAATACTGTCGCCGGGAGAACGAATCACCGAGAGTCGCCTAAGCAAACAGATGAATGTGGGGCAGAACGTGGTGCGCGAGGCTCTGCAAGAACTTGAATTCCAAGGCTTTGTCGAGCGAGTTCCGAACAAGGGAACATCGGTCACGCACTTCTCTCGTCACGACATCCGCCAGATTTACGAGTTCCGCACCGAACTTGAAGGTTTTGCCGCACAACTTGCTCGTGAGCGCGGAAGGCCTAACCCGGAAGAGGTCTGCCAACTTGAACTCGCCATAGAAGGGATGCAGGCCGGAGCCGACCGCAACGACTTTTGGCAATTCTCCAGGAGCGACCTTCAATTTCACGAAATCATCTGGCGCATTTCGGGGAATGGATTTGTGGAGAAGGCGTTGCGGACCGTGGCCACCCCGCAGTTCTCCTACGTCCTGATTCGGTCGTTTCATCACACGAGACTGGACCTGCGCGCGATCACCCAGGAACACCGCGAGATCCTGCAGGTTCTGAAGGTGGCAGACCCGGCCAGCTGTCGGCAATTCGTAACAAAGACGGTAGAGAACTTCTGGCAGGAAATCGATAGTGGCATCGATGAACCCTGAGATTTTAGACGGTGCGGCTCTGTTAACTAGCGCTGGAACTTACAAGCCTTCATTAACTGCTCTATATATCGGCTTCAAGAGTCGAGAACGGTAGTCGTCAATCCGAAAGGAGAGCACATTCCAATGCCGCGGGAGACCAAAATGAGGGGCTTGGCAGTTCGAATACTCGCGTTCGTGGGAGCCGTCTGTTTGGCAGGCGGGACCGCGAGGGCTCAGACGGTAAACGCTGCGCTTCATGGAACAATCTCAGACAGCTCCGGCGCCGTACTTCCGGGGGCCACCGTCGAGGTCAAGAACACCGGAACCAACCTGGTGCGGCAAGCGACGGCCAACGCCACAGGCTTCTACACCATTGTTCAGCTTCCTCCAGGCATGTACACGGTGACCGCTTCCAAGAGCGGATTCGCGACGGCTGTCCAATCGAATGTCCAACTTCTGGTGAACCAGGACGCAGAGTTAAACCTCTCTCTGAACGTGGGAGCCGTTTCCCAGAAAGTGGAAGTCACGGCACAAGCTGCGGCTCTGCAAACGGCCAACTCCTCGATGAGCCAGGTCATTGGCTCCCGGGCAGTGGTCGATCTTCCGCTGAACGGACGCCAGTTCACCCAGCTGGTTTTGCTGGCGCCGGGTGCCGCTCCTAAGGAAACTGGCCAGCAGTCAAGCTTCACGATCCCCATCGGCGGCGGTGGGCTGAGCCCTTCGGTGAATGGCAACCGGGGTCAGCAGAACAATTTTACGCTGGATGGGGTGCTAAACAACGCTATCTTCACCAACGTTTGGGCCATTAGCCCTCCGCCTGACGCCATCCAGGAGTTCAACGTTCAATCGAATATTACCGACGGCCAGTTCAGCATCTCCTCGGGCGCCAACGTCAACGTGGTAACCAAGTCCGGCACCAGCCAGTTTCACGGCGCGGTCTGGGAGTTTCTCCGCAACGACAAGCTGGATGCCGCAAACTTCTTTGATAATTATTTCAACAATACGAAGCCGGCCTTCCGCCAAAACCAGTTCGGCTTCGAGGCGGGCGGTCCACTGATGATCCCTCATCTCTACGACGGCCGGGCCAAAAGGACTTATGTTTCGGGATACTATGAAGGCTTCCGCTCCACCGAGGGTTTTACGGAGACGAACAACGTTCCGAGCGCGGCAGAGCTGGGTGGCAACTTTTCGGACTTGTTGGTACCGAATTCCCAGTTTCCTACTGCTGGCCAGCCTTCCGGGGTCGTTGACCCGCTGGGCCGCACCGTATTAAACGGCCAAATATTCAATCCTTATAGCACGCGACAGGTCAGCACTGGCCAGGTCGATTCTGTCACGGGTCTACCAGTGAACTGCGGGTCAACGACGTCGACATGTCTGGTTCGCGATCCTTTCCCGGGCAACATCATCAACATGCCCTTAAACCAGCAGGCTTTGACTTATCTGAAGGCCTTCTATCCGCTACCCAATCTCAACGTGGCGCCGAATATTTTCCCCAATTTCGCTATATCGAGCCCACAGGTCATCACCAGCGACCAGTTTGGGGTCCGGCTCGACCACACGTTCGCTAACAACGATAGTCTGTACGGCAACTTCTATTACGCCCAGCCCAGCGAGGTCTTCCCAACCTCGCTGCTGACGGGCGCCACCGTTAACACCAACAAGGCACGTGTGATCGCGGTGGGTTATACCCACCTGTTCAGTCCGACCCTGCTGGCCTCCTTCCATTACGGCTACAACTATACGAACTACGGCAGCACGAACACCCCTGGGGGCGAGCAGTTGTTGAATGATACCGGCCAGGCCGCCCTGGAGCCAGTCCGGGACGGTATCCCGATCGTTCCCCAAATCGGCTTGTCACCGCGCCTGGGCGGAACCGGTCAGTTTGCAATTCCCCTGGGACCCATCCGGGGACAGGAGTTCAGTGTCGATGTCCAGAAAATCCACGGCTCCCACACGTTCGGTGCGGGCTTCATGCTTTACCACATCCACAGCTTCGACGACGGCTGGGGCCAGTCAACGGGCTTCGACCAGTTTGCCTCGAGCGCGACTTATGGTCAGGGACAAAATGTCTCCAGCACCGGCGATGGCCTGGCCAGCATGCTGCTGAATCTACCCTCCAGCCTCTTCGGCTTTGTGGGTGCCACGTACGCCGACGACAAGACCAATTGGACGGGATACTACCTGCAGGACAAATGGCAGGCGTCGCGGAAGCTCAACCTTCAGATCGGAATTCGCTATGACTTTGTTCCGCCGGCCCATTACAAAAACAACCAGGTGTCAGGCTGGAACCCCAACTGCCCGATACCTGCCACGCCCCCGCTGCCCAATAGCTCAGAGGCGGTGCAGTTGAGCAACTCTTGTTTCCTGATTCCCGTTCCCTTTCCGACCCCTCCTACCAGCACGCTGCCCAATGGACAAGTGGTCGCCAATCCTTCCTGGCCGTTCCCGAATGTCCGCCCTACCTACTTTGACCCGAAGTATAACGGCTGGCAGCCCCGGTTTGGATTTGCTTACAGCGCCAACGAGAAAACGGTGTTCCGGGGCGCATTCACGATTTTCACCGATCATAACAATACGCTCGTTCAGGAATCTCAGGATCCGCGTATTGCCTGGCCGTTTGGCGCCGGTATCAGCTATGGCGGCCTGAACCGCGGGCTCGTAAACTGCACGGAGACGCCGACATTGGTGACGTTGGCTGCCGGCCGGAACTGCTGGAGTAACCCGCCGGCCGCAGCCCAGTTCCTGCCGCCCAACAACTACACCCCGGCCCTGGCCTTCGGAGCCGCCCCAAACCTCAAGATTCCCTACAACATGGAGTTCAACCTCACTGCTGAGCGGCAGTTTACTCCGAATCTGACGGGTACCGTCAGTTACGTGGGGTCTCAGTCGAGGCACCTGTTCATCCAGCCTATGTACAACGCTCCCACAGCAGACCATATGGGTCCAGGTCCCGTTGCCCCCCGTAGTCCCTTTCCTTTCTTTGGGCAGTTTCCTTGGGACACCAACTCGGGAGTGGCTAGCTACAACTCCCTTCAGGTCAAGGTGCAAAAACGATTCTCCCAGGGACTGACCTTCCTGGCCTCCTATACCTGGTCGAAATGCTTGTCGATCCAGGACGAAGGACAGTCAGGAAGTATCCAGAACCCTTACGACTGGAGCGCGGACAAAGGGGACTGCGATTTTAACATCCCGAACATTTTCGTCTTCAGTTATGCCTACCAGTTGCCGTACGGCGAGGGCATGCACTGGGGGAGCACTGCCAGCGGTCCAGCGAAGGCCATCCTGGGAGGCTGGCAAATTAGCGGCGTTACCACGGCGGAGAGTGGTTCACCGTTCACGGCCACTGCGAACGCAACCGACGTTGCGAACATCAATCCGTCCAGCGAGACCGAGCGAGCGAACCCAAGCGGACAGTCCCTTTTGCCCTCGGGATTCAAGCAGACAGTCCAGGCCTGGTATAACCCCGCGGCCTTCGTCACCCCACCGGCGTATACTTTCGGCACCCTGGGCCGCAACACCCTGAGGGGACCGAAGGCTATCACGTGGGACTTCGCGCTCCTCAAGAACTTCCGGCTTACGGAATCCACCCAGCTCCAATTTCGGTCGGAGTTCTTCAACTTATTTAACAACGTTAATCTTGCTCCCCCCGGAGGTGGTGCGAGCGGAGGATTCGCGACACTCGGAGGAGCGGCCGGAACGGCCGTCAATGGCTCAAACTTCATGCACATCTTTAGCGCCGCCGCCTCCAGAGAAATTCAGTTTGCACTGAAGATCCTCTGGTAAGTCTCGGATGGAGGGTCCGCACAGAAACCGCTGCTAATACCACGGAGCGTCGACTTCGGCGACGTTCCGTGGTGTGGCACCGAGAGCTTTGCAGTGTTGAATCAGACAGATTATCGTGCCACTCTGGGACGGGAAAGCTTCGACGGAACCGTGACGACCCGGGATCCGGTCCGAGATCGATTTGAACAAGAGGCCTGACCAGGGACCCTCACGAGAAAGGCAAAGCAGGGCGATTCCCGAAGCCGCCGGGCGTGCGGAAAGTGCCTGAACAGATGCGAGACACGTCGCGGGTTAACCTGTGCGTAACTTGCTGGCCCGGAGCCGGTGAGCCGTCCCACTGGTACCCTAGGTGGGTAGGTGCCGGTGGCGCGGACGGCATCTCTCCCGGGACGACGGTCACGGCAAGTCGACGAAGCTTCGGGTAACCGATGAGGGAGGGCTTGGCCGTGACAACATCGGTCGCCATCATGCCCGGTTTGGGTCTGGCAAGCGAACAGGCAAAAGGTGATCTTCAAAATATACGAACGAACCCGTCAAGCTATTGATAATAAAGGAAGGAAATTTTCAGCCCCTCTGCGATCCCGTCAGGCCACTGAAAATAAATGAGTTATAGGACTTATCCCGTCAACATGCTGAAAAAGAAGGCTAAAGACGGTTTCGGGAGGCTGGAAATATCGGCGGATGCCTAACGAAGGTACTGGCTTACTAGTTCAATCGGTGGGACAGGACGCTAGGTGCGAGCTCGCCGGCCAAACCTCATCGTAGTTCCGACCGCCGCGAGGGATTACTAGGCGTGGAGCCTGTGCGAACTCGGAGGCTTCAGGTCCGCAATGATCGGTTTTCAGAGACTCGCGTCCGGGCATGCCTTCATCATCATTCTTGCCTTCCAGTTATATTCCGCCATTCCCGCCCTTGCCGGCTTTCAGACTCCGGCAGGCGTGACTCCGGACCATACTGAACAATCCCCTCAGCAACAAGCGGATGAGGCCTATCAGAAGGGAATGCAACTGCTCGGCGAAAAGCGCTATCCAGAGGCCCTGAGCGAGTTTCAGACGGTCGAGCATGTTGCGCCTAACATTCCTCAGGGACCGAGTGGTCAGGGCATAGCTCTGGCGCTGATGGGCCGTCTTGATGAAGCCGTCGAGAGGCTGCAGCGGGCCCTCGAGATCGATCCGAGCTTCTGGGTGGCGCGCCGGGAGCTGGGCATCGTTGAGTGGAACCTGGGCCGAAAGGACGAGGCAGTCGCGGAACTGCGGAAGATCGCCCAGACCTATCCTGACGACGGGGCGGCGAACGCCATCGTCGGCCAGTACGAGTTCGAGCACCAGAACTACTCTGAGGCTCTGTCCTTTTTCTCGAAGGCCCCAGCTCAGATTGAGGCCGACCCGCAGCTGGCTTTGATGCGAGCGCACGCCTTCCTAAAAACCGGCGCCCAGAGTGCTGCCGCCGAAGCGCTCGGACAACTGGCGACTCGTGCAGGGCTCACGCCTGAGGTCCGCTTCCAGCTGGCGTGGCTGCTCGGAGAGGCCAAACTTTACAAGGCGGCCATCCAGGTATTCAGCGCTCTGCCTGGCGACTACCCTGATCGCTTTGGGCGCGACTATGGACTCGCTCTAGCCTATTTCGAGGACGGCCAATATTCAAAGTCGATCGAGACGTTGAAGGCCCTTCAGGCTAAGGGAGTGGCACGCTCGGATCTGTTCAGCCTTCTCGGTGTAGCAGAGGAGAAAGCAGGTGACACTCAGGAGGCTTACGATGCCTTCCGGGCCGGAATCCTGGCGAATCCGCAGGACCCGCAAGGCTACCTCAACATCGCGACGCTTGCGAGCCAGCATTTGAACTACGACCTCGCGATCCAGATTCTCAGTGAAGGTATAGGGCGGATGCCTGGCTCTCACGATCTCATTCTCAGCCGCGGAATTGCCTTCACCCTCAAGGCCCAGTTCGCTCGGGCTCGACAAGACTATGAACAGGCGATCCAAATTGCTCCCGCGGATCCCGGAAGTTATTTGGCTTTGGGGCTGTCCGAGCTCGAAGATGGGAACTTGACCGATGCTACCAACGCCTTTAGAAAGGCCGGAGACCTGGGTTCAAGGGATCCTCGGGTTTACTACTTTCTGGCCGAGGCGTTGATCCAACAAGGCGTAGAACCCGAAACGCCATCTTTCCAGCAGGCGCGCCAGGCCACCGAAACAGCCCTGTCGCTGGATCCCAATTTCGCTTACGCCTACCTCGACCGCGCGAAGCTGGAACTCCAAGCTCAACAGGTGGATCAGGCGGTTCGCGATCTTGAGCGGGCGCGATCGCTCGACCCGAAATCGCGCACGGCAGCCTACCTCCTTGCACAGGCCTACCGCCGCAAGGGTGAAAAGGAAAAGGCGGATTCGCTCTTTGCCAGCGTTAAAGAGTCCAGCGACCGAGAGGCCCGGCAATTCCGCGAGGAGTCGCTGACCCAAGCGCTGGTCGTGATGTCGAACAATGATCACACGGGCCCTTCCAGGTAGAGCATTGTGGCTTCGCGAATTGAGGTCGCATTCGTCCTGGCTCTGGCCATCCTGCCGGTCTGCGGGACCGCGATCCCGGGCGAGGATTGTGGCGCAAGAATCCAGGAGGCTTTGGCAGCGCTCGGCCAACAGAAGCCGCGCGAGGCTGAACAGTTGGCTTTAGCAGCCACCAGGGCCTGCCCTAAGGAGCCCGCGGCCTACAGCATGCTCGGTATGACCTACGACTCTGAAAATCGCTTCGGCGAGGCTCAGGCAGCTTATCGGCAGGCAATTCTTCTCGACCCGAAGGTGGCCGCCCTTCATGACAATCTAGCGGTAAGCTATATGCGCTCCGGGAAGCAAGACGAGGCGGCGCGGGAGTTTCAGATTGCTCTCAGGCTCGACCCGGAGAATGAGACTGCCAACCTAAACCTTGGCGCTTACTACTTAGACCAAAAGATGTATCGGCGCGCGGTGGACTTCTTTCACGCCGCTCGAGCAGAAGTATCGAATGACCCCGAGGTCCTTCTTGGGATCACCCAGGCTTACCTGGGCGCCGGACAGAAAAACGCCGCGCTGCAAACAGCCTCTCGACTTTCAGCGATCGGCGGCTCTGATCCGAAAATCCACTTCTCGCTCGGCCTGCTTCTGGCCGAAGACGGTGAATATGCGAGGGCCGCGAAGGAATTTGAAGCGATCCCGGCTCAAGACCGCGACTTTGCGGTAGCGCTCAACCTGGGAATGGTTCGATCTAGGCTCGGACAGTTCAGCGAGGCGCGGCAGGCCTACCAGGAAGCCTCGCAACTTGATCCTTCCAGCCCCGAGCCTTACCTGAGAATTGGGCTGGACTACTCCGCGGCCAGAAACAGCACGGATGCGATTTCGTGGATCAGCCGCGCCTACGACAAGGCGCCCGAACGAACGGACATCTCATACGCGCTGGCGGAAGAGTTGATTCGGACCAGGAACTATGAGAGGGCGCACGATTTGCTCTCCTCGGGGCTGCGAAGTCATCCCCAGGATTCCATGCTTCAGGAAGCGCTCGGCGATCTCTATTCACGTCAGAATCAAGTGCAGGAGGCCATCGACGCCTACCTGCGGTGTCTCGACTCGAGCCCGCGGCGCGTGAGCGCCCGGCTCTCGCTGGCCGAGATGTACCTGGACGCGGGCCGCGCCGCCGACGCGAAAACCGAGTTCGGCAGGATCCTGCAGGTCGAGCCCGACAATCCCGAAGCAACCGCCAGGCTCGGCAAAATGGCGCTCGAGGCAGGGCAGCGCGATGCAGCCCTTCAATACACCGAGAAGGCCTTGGCTCGAGACCCGGACAACCTGACGGCCAACGAGGATCTCGCTCAGATCAGGATGAAGGACGGCAAGCTGGATGAGGCAGAGGCCACTCTTGAGAAACTCGTGAAGCTCGACCCTGACAATCCGCGCTTTCATTATCTGCTCAGCAGGGTCCTTGCCAGACTCAACCGCCAGCAAGAGGCCGAGAGCGAGTTTGAGCTCTCGAAGAAGCTGGAAGCGGGTCCGAGGAATTAACGGGCCAAGACCTTGGCCCAACGACCTGCACTGGGGTAGGTTGGCTGAGGTAACGGAGGGCTCTATGCTGTATCCGGTTTCCGAGGCGCGGATCTTTGTCAAGGGCCTGGACCACCCTGAGGGGGTGGCGGTCGGGCGTGACGGCTCAGTTTATGCCGGGGGTGAGGCTGGGCAGGTCTACCGCATCTCCTCGGACGGAAGCCAGGTTGAAACTCTGGCGAACACGGGTGGATTCTGCCTGGGCATCACTCTGGATCAGGACGAGAATATCTATGTCTGCGATCTGGGCAGGCGGGCACTCCTGAAGGTTGGTCCGCACGGGAGTGTCGAAGTGATTGCGGAGGCTGTGGGCCAGCGCAAGTTCGCATGCCCGAATTTCAGCGTGTTTGACTCGAGCGGCAACCTCTACTTCAGCGATTCCGGTGAATGGAAGCAGGCCAACGGAGTAGTCTGTCGCCTGGGTGCAGACGGAAAGGTAAGCCTGTTCGCCGAGGGACCTTTCCACTTTGCCAATGGTTTGGCCCTCGATGCTGCTGAGCGATACCTCTACGTGGTGGAAAGCAACCTGGACCGTGTCGTACGAATTGAAATCAAACCGGACGGCTGCGCGGGTCTGCCGGAGGTTTATGCGGAAGGTTTGGCCCGGGTTCCAGATGGGATAGCATTTGACGCCAATGGAAACCTTTACGTGACGACGTATGCCTCGAACTGTATCTATCGGGTGGCGCCGGATCGGCGGGTTCAATTGATTTGCCAGGACGTGGAGAACTTGCTGCTCTGCCAGGCGACAAACTGCGCCTTCGGAGGAGCTAACTTCGACCAACTTTTTATCGGCAATTTGGGCCGGGATCATCTTTCAGTTCTCGACCTGAAGATCAAGGGCCAACCCTTGTGGTGCCATCGAAGTTAATCCTGCGAGGAAGCCAGCGAACCTCGAGGCTGGCTGACTCGAGGAGCGGCTGCAGCAGGCAAATTGGACACAGACCATGGACTTTGCGGGCAAGATAGCCGTCGTGACGGGGGCAGGATCCGGAATTGGCTTGGCCGGTGCCCGCGAATTTTTCGCCCGGCGTGCGGCGGTCGCCGTGGTTGATCGAGACGTCTCCGCGGGGCGCGGCCGAGTTTTTGCCGCAGACTTAGGCAGGAAGGAGGAAGTCGAGCGGCCAGTTTCCAAAGTTATTTCGCGGCTTGGCGCAGCGCCTCCTTGACAGATGATTAACTATATATCTAATAAATTGTGGAGAAAATTTCCAAAAACGAAACCGTTAGGTGTAAGAAAACAAAGGATCGGGTCTTTCAAGCGCGTGTTTGAGGTCGAGCCGGGATGGGTCCTTTGGCGCGAAAGTGATGCTCCATCGCGATGGGCGTGGTGGGAACATCAACCTGCTGCTCCGCCGCGGCCGGGATATAAGAACTACGCGACCTGCTGCTGAAGGCACCGCGCCAGGCCGTCACCAGGACCGAGTTGATTGGCCTCGAAGGAGGCTAAGATGCAGTCGCTTACGAATTCTTGGTCAGAGCCCGCTTTTGAGAACGCTAAGCTCCTCTCGTGAGGGAAGGATCGCGGAATCTTGCACACTTCCATGACCCGTTCCAGCGTCGACTTTGAGGGAGACGTATGAAGCTAGGTTTAGGTCTCTACCGGCACATGCTGACGCCGCAAAACTACCGGTTCGCGCGGCAGTGCGGGTGCACGCATGTGATCGTACACTATGTTGATTACTTCCATCAGGGACAAGACAACGACCCCGACAACCAGCCTACTGGTGGCCAAAGTGGCTGGGGACGGGCTGGAGATCCCAACAAGCTGTGGGCCTATGAGGAACTGGCGGCTCTGAAGGATCAGATTAACTCCGAGGGTCTGGAGTTGGCAGGGATCGAGAATCTTGATCCGGCGCACTGGTTTGACGTGCTTCTCGATGGACCCAAGAAACAGGAGCAGTTGGAGAACCTCAAGACGATCATCCGCACGGTGGGGCGAGCGGGCATTCCGGTTCTTGGCTACAACTTCTCGCTCGCTGGCGTGGCGGGCAGAACCACGGGCGCCTTTGCTCGCGGAAACGCAATCTCCGTCGGCATGGATGGCGCAGACCAGACCCCGATTCCCAGGGGCATGATATGGAACATGGTTTACGACCCTGAGGCGTCTGGTGGCACGCTGGCGACGGTTTCGTCTGAACAGTTGTGGCAGCGACTCCAGGCTTTCCTGGAGGCGGTTATCCCCATCGCAGAGGAGGCCGGAGTGACGCTTGCGGCCCACCCCGACGATCCCCCGGTACCCATGCTCCGCAGCCAACCGAGACTCGTCTATCAGCCGCGACTGTACCAGAAGCTAGTGGGTCTGAAATCCAGCCCGCGCAACGCGCTGGAGTTCTGCGTCGGCTCGCTGGCAGAGATGACTGAAGGAAACATCTACGAGGTAGTTGAGGAGTTCAGTCGGCAGGGGAAGGTGGCCTATGTGCACCTCAGAAATGTGAAAGGCAAAGTTCCTTATTACCGCGAGACCTTCATTGATGAGGGGGATGTTGACATGGTGCGAGTGCTGAGAACCCTCAGGCGGAATGGATTTGATGGGGTGGTCATCCCGGATCACACACCCCAAGTGAGTTGCGCGGCGCCCTGGCATGCGGGGATGGCCTACGCGCTCGGCTACATTCGTGCCGTGATGCAACAGCTTGATCAGACGGGCGAGTGAAAACCCTTCAAGGAGCTGAGGTGAGGAAAAGACTCTCTGTGATCATTGTGGCAGGAACGATGTGTTGGTCCGCCGCCGTGGGCGCGCCAGCCTACTCGCAGGAAAGAACCCTTTGGCAAATCGGGACCTTTGACCAGTCCTCCGAGGAATTCGGCATCAGCTTTGGCTTTGGTGCCCTGCCAGGAGTCCAACCCGATCCTGTTTACGTGGTCGGACGAAGTGACTGGAGGAAGGACTGGTCCGGTTTTCAACCGGGCTCGGCCAACGGGCGCGCGGGAGGCCGTGAGCATCCTTTTACCGTCATCTTTTCCTTGAACGAGCCGCCACGAGGTCTTTACAGGCTGACCGTTGCCTTGCTGCCTTACATGCCGCGACGGCCCAACCTTCGAGTGGAGATTAACGGGAAGCGAGGGCTGTTCTATCTTCGACCCACGATCAGTTATGACCTTGGCAATTTCCCTGTAGCCTTTATTCCCCAATATTCATTCCAGCAGCAGGAGATTGAAATTCCGACCGGCTACCTCAGCCAAGGGGAGAACAAGCTCGTACTCACCTGCGTCGACGACCCGTCGACACCGCAGGACAGTTACGGCACGGTGGGCCTCGGGATTTCAGGCGTCTTCTACGATGCTCTTAGCCTGTCGGTGGATTCTGCCAAGAAATTCGCGCCCGACGACATCCAGGCCTTGGCCAAGCCCACAGTTTTTTATCAACAAGCAAACCAAGGGCTGGCCGAAACGGTAGAGGTGATAGTACGACTCAACCGGAAGATCAGCAAAGGCCGGGTCCAACTTGAGACAGACAGCCGGCACGAGTGGGCAAATCTTTCGCCGGATCCTGATTTTGGTGAGCAGCTTGTTGATTTCTCCCTTCCCGAATGGTCGGGCACCGCCAGCGGGCGACTGCGCGTGGAGGCAGGAGAGAGCCGCAACTTCCAGGTTGCACTGGAGCCGGAGCGTAAGTGGACCGTGTTCGTGGTCCCCCACACGCATCTCGACGTTGGCTATACGGACTACCAAGGCAAGGTGGCCGAGACGCAACCACGCGTACTCAACCAGGCAGCCGAATTCCTTACCCAGAATCCCGACTTCCGGTTCTCCATGGATGCGTCGTGGAATCTAGAGCAGCTTCTGTTGACGCGCTCCAAGGAAAAACAAGACGAGATCCTGAACCTGATACGCCAAGGCAAGATGGCTCTGCCCGTGCAATACTGCAACCTGCTTACCGGCTACGCGTCACTGGAAACCCTCTACCGGTCACTTTATCCCTCGAAGGCCATGGCCCGTCGCTACAACCTGCCCTTCGAGTACGCCAACATCACGGATGTCCCCTCTTACTCCTGGGCCTATCCCTCGGTGCTCGCGGACTCCGGAGTGAAGTATTGGACGGCCGCTGGAAACAATTGGCGCGCCCCTTTCCTGCTTTACGGTCTGTGGAATGAGAAGTCACCTCTCTGGTGGGAGGGACCGGACGGCAAGAAGGTCCTTTTCTGGTATTCCCGGCACTATATGCAGGTGCAGAGCTTGTTTGGGCTCCCGCCGGTGCTTCCTGCGGTCCGCGACTCGCTTCCGATCTTCCTGCAGGCGTATTCAAAACCGGCCTACAAGCCCGATGCGGTGATGATCTTCGGGACGCAGGTGGAGAACACAGACCTAGTTCCTGGCACCGCAACATTCATTGAGGGCTGGAATCGCGAATACGCATATCCCAAGCTGCAGTACGCAACGTTCGCTGACTTCTTCAAGTACATTGACAGCCATTATGGCAGTGAGCTGTCTACCTATAAGGGCGATGCCGGACCGTACTGGGAGGATGGCGTCGGAGCCGACGCCTACTACGTCGCGCAAGATCGCGCTAATCAAAACCGGGCCCTCTCCGCCGAGGTTCTGGCTGCGGTGTCGCACACTCTCGATCCGTCACTTCACCCCTCAGCCGACCTGGTGACGGACATCTGGAGAAACATCGTGCTCTTTTCGGAGCACACGTGGGCCTCCTATAACTCCATCACCCAACCGAATCATGTCGAGACTCTGAAACAACTGGAAGTCAAGGACAATCGCGCCACCGCCGCCCGGCTCGAGATTGACGATCTCATGAACCGCTCCTTGAGCCAACTGGCGGACCAGATTCACGTGCCGGCGGACACGCTAGTGGTTTTCAATTCGCTGAACTGGCCCCGCGACGCCCTGGTGGAAACCGACCTCTTCGACCACGCAGTGGTCAAAGACCTCGCGACCGGCGCTGGTGTTCCTCTGGACGTGCTTTGGAGGAGAGAAGGCTTTCTGCACGTTCGTTTCATGGCCAGGAACATCCCTTCCGTGGGCTATAAGTGTTACGCCGTCAGCTACCCGGCTGAGGGACCGGTGGCGCCCCCCGCGCCCGCAGTTACTCACGAATCGAGTGTGGAGAACGCCTTTTACCGGCTTACGGTGGACCCTTCAAGCGGAGCGGTCTCGGGCATCTTTGATAAGCAACTGAATCGCGAGATTGTGGATCGCGGGAGCCCCTACAAGTTCGGACAGTACCTCTACGTTACGGGCGGAGATGGAAACACCCAGATCATGCGGCCGATTAAGACTTGGCCCCTTGCGGAGCTGACCGTACACCCAGCTTCGCAGGGCGAACTGCTTGGCGTAAGTAGGACGCCATTCGGACAATCGATCCGGCTGCGAAGCAAGGCGACCAACACCCCTGAGATTGCGACCGAAATTCTGCTGTTCGACCAGGAGAAGAAGATCGAGTTCATCAACCATGTGCGTAAGGAGCCGGTGACAACCAAGGAAGGCGTCTATTTTGCGTTTCCGGTGGGCACGGAAACGCCCGGTTTTGGCTACGCTATCCAGCAAGGCTGGGTGGATCCAGCCCGCGACTTGTTGAAGGGAGCAAGCCTGGAATGGTTCAACGTGCAGTACTGGATGGCTGCGCGCGACAACCAGTTGACCGTTGGGATCGTGCCGCTAGACGCGCCGCTCGCGAGCTTCGGAGATATCAACCGGGGCCTGTGGCCCTCGGAGTTCAAACCCAGGAGTTCCACCGTTTTCTCCTACGTGATGAACAACTATTGGGATACGAATTATCGCGCCGCACAGGGTGGCGACTTCGTGTTTCGATACGTCGTGACCAGCGATCGCAGCCTCGACCCAGCAGCGCTTACCCGCGTTGGCTGGAACAGCCTCCGCCCCCTCGAAGTCGATTATGTCGTGGGACAGGACAAGGTCGGCAACCCCGAGCGGCCGCTGCCCGCGGATGGAGCCAGCTTCCTTGACATTGACCGGCCCAACGTGGTTCTTGCTAACTGGAAAAACGCCGAGGACGGGCAGGGAGTCATTCTTCGACTGCTGGAAACCGGCGGCCACGACACGACAGCGAGATTAAGGTTTCCTCGCTTTGGGGTGAAGTCCGCACAGCTCTGCAACGGGGTCGAGGATAATCTCCGGCCTCTTACCCCTGACGGCAGCTCACTGAGCCTAAGGCTTCACCCTTACGAGGTGCTCACGGTTCGCGTTCAGTAGGACGAGATCAAGGCAGGTAGTGAATCGATGCCGCTCGTTGCTATGACTCAATTGTTCGCAGCTGTACTGGTACCGGGCCACGGCCCTCTTCGTCCAGGACGAGGTGACGGTCAGCTCTTTTTCTGCCATGACATTCTCGCAATTCAACCAAGTTCATCCCAGCGTCCTTGTTTCTTGAAAGATCAAGAACTTCGTCAGCCAGAGCCCTGACGAAGTAGCGGTCATGGGAAACGAAAATGATGCTCCCTGGGTAGTGCACAAGCGTTTCTTCGACCGCCTCCCGCGCTTCAAGGTCGAGATGGTTCGTCAGTTCGTCCAAGAGCAGGAGGTTAGCGCCGCTCAGCAGGAGCCTTGCCAGAGCCACCCTGGCGCGCTCCCCTGCGCTCATGGTTTGGATGCTGCGGGTGACGTCCTCGCCTCGCACCCGTAGACAACCCAGAAGGGTGCGAGCTCGACTCGCATCAGGGTCCATATCAAGGCACTGTTCAAGCGCTGACCTGCTGGGGTCAAGATTCTCTCCCTCCTGCGCATAGTAACCCACGCGGATCCGAGCGCCGAACTGAAATGTTCCCGCGTCTGCCGACTCCAGGCCCACCAGGATCCGCAGCAGTGTTGACTTGCCGCACCCGTTAGGCCCCAGGACTGCCCAACGGCTCCCTGGCCGAACACAGAAGTTCAGATCTTGAAACAGCTCCTTACCATTGTAAGTCTTGCTGAGGCCTTCGACACGAAGCGCCGTGCTGCCTGACCACTCCACGTCTCGGAAGCGGAGGGGAGGAAGGGGGTGTTCCTGCCAGGGCTTCGGCGCAACAGATTGAAGCAGCGCTCTCTCGCGGAGAATGCGCGCCGTGCGGGCCACTCGGCCCGCTTTGCGCCGGTAAAAGTCGTGACCGGACCGAGTATCCCGAGGTGCCCTTGCCACTTTGCGAGCCAGCGCTCTTCGCCGCTCCGACGCTTCTCGAGCAGCGGCCGTCCGCCGCTCCTGCTCCGCGAAGGACTCCTGCGCCCGTCTTTCCCGAATGGCGCGCTCCGCGAGGTAAAACTCATAGTTGCCCTCGTATACAACCAGAGCCTGGCGGCGTAACTCAAACAGACGGCTCACCGCCCGACTCAGCAAAGCGCGGTCGTGTGACACCACCAAATAGGCTGCATTCAGGCGGAGCAGGTAATTCTCCAGCCACTCCCGAGCACCGATATCGAGATGATTAGTGGGCTCATCGATGAGGAGGAGGTCGCCTGGTACTAGCAACAGCTTGGCCAGCTCGGCCCGCGTGCGTTGCCCACTGGAAAGGTGAGCCATGGGCAACTCACGCTCGTCATGCCCGAAGCTCAACCCCTCCAGAACCTTCTCTGCTTCGGCCTGAAGTCGAAACCCGCCCTGCTCCTCGAAGGCGTTCAGAAGGACGGCGTAGCGACCTGCCGCATCGGCGTCCTCTAGCCGCCCTTCCATAGCGCGGATTTGGCGGTGCATGTGTCCCAAGCCTGGGTTCGCCGTCAGGATGTATTCCCGAAGACACTCTTCTCCCGGCGCATGGCTCTGCTGAGGAACATAGCGCACCCTCAGGTTGTGACGCCGGACAACTCTGCCCACCTGAGGTTCAAGCTCGCCGGCCAGGATGCGGAGCAGCGTAGTCTTGCCGCTGCCGTTGGGCCCTACTAGTCCAACACGGTCGCCTGGGTTGATTTCGAACGAGACCTGCTGAAAAAGCGGATCACACTGGGGATACCGGAAACCAAGACCGGTCGCATTCAGTAAAGACATCGCATTCCTCCAGACAAGCCCCGCGTTCAAACGGGACTCACCTTAAAGTCGTGGGTCGCGAATGTCTTTACAGTTTCAAACCGGCCTCCTCCGTTCAGTAAAGCGACGGATGATCTGCTCAAAGTCTAGCGCAAACGGTGACGACTGTCCATCACTTACCGAACGGTTTTGGAACGGCGCCCATGCGGTCGTGTCCCCACGGGATCGATGGCCGAATCTCAAATTGGGCTCTGAGCAAGAATTTGTAAGCGACTGCATCTTAGGCTGCTTTCTTCGAGGTCCATGAATTCGGTCCTGGTGACGGCCAGACAGGGCGCCCTCAGCGGCAGGTCGCGTAGTTCTTATATCCCGGCCGCGGCGGACCAGCGGCTTGATGTTCCCGCCACGCCCATCGCGATGCGCGTCACTTCTGCCCCAAAGGCCCCCTTCCAGCTCGACCTCAAACACGCGCTTGAAAGCCCCGATCCTTTATTTTCTTATACCTAACGGTTTCGTTTTTGGAAATTTTCGCCCCAATTCATTAACTGTATAGTTTATGGTCTGTCAAGGAGGCGCTGCAGCAGTGATGCAGAATCCCTTTCCGATGGTGAGCCTCCTCGGGCCTTCATCGATCTCGTGCCGGTTAACCCCGGTCTCCGAACCCGCCATGAATCTTCGTGAAATCGTTGTTCGGTTGGCACCCGAACAGTCTGGCGCAACTGCATGATTCGCATCCCTTGACAAATTCCTGCTCATCGCCTTCAATTGATTCGGTAGCGAGCATAAACCCCCTGGAGGTCCTTCCATCGCGAAGCATGACTCATCTCGACCCTCCTGTGGTTCCTCGGAGGGTACATCTCTCACGACGCGACGGGTAACATCTTTAAGTGTCTCGACAGCTCAGCAGTAACTTTTAACATGTCCCGAATCGGGACATTGACTCCCGGAACGGTGGCCGGTGATAATGGCTGTGGCGTTGGAGTTCGCCCTAAACCGCCCCGCCGGGGAAGATGACTCCTACAGGGGAACCGGGGAAAAGGGCCAGCCAGCCGATGTCACCCAAACTCGCCTGAGTTCCCTCGCAAAATAGCGTTTTTTTGATGCGGAAGGTGTATGGACGTGGAACAGCGGGAGTCGCTCAATCCACATCAGGCCCTCCACTTGCTCAGCAGTTGCAAGTACGTTGACGAACTCCTGTCTGAGATCGAGTCGATCCTTTCGGCCTCGGAATCCAAATCGCCTTTTCCGAAGTATCGCGGATCCCTTTCCCCAGTCCAGGCGAAGGTTGTAAGGGATTATGTCGCCCGCATTCGCACCCAGATGCTGCAGGTTCTGAAAAGTCAGGGAATTGATCCCCCCGAACCGCAGTTCGAAGCCGCGAGGTCGATTCGCGTCAACCTAGAGTTTGCGGATATCGCTTTCGACGAATGCCGGCCCAAGGCCATGCTCGGGTATGGCGAGCTACCCGCATCCCTTGTTTCTGAGCTAAACGGGCTAGTAGAGGAGATGAAGGGGGTCCTTCGCAAGCTCAGCACCTGTCTTGCCAGGGACCAGGACCTGGAGGGGCGTTTACAAAGGCTCGAGCAAACAACCAATGAAACAGAGGTGTTGAGAACCATAGAACGAGTGATCAGTGAGCACGGCCTGGTCGAATTCAGGCCGATGCTGGAGTTCATTCTAGACCACCTGGAGTCAAAGGCGTATCAGATCGCGGTCTTCGGTCGAGTAAGCTCCGGCAAGTCGTCCCTTCTGAATCACATTCTCGGGACCACCGTGCTGCCGGTTGGCGTCACACCGATCACAGCCGTTCCCACAAGGATCAGGCACGGGTCGGAACCCAGACTGACGGTGGCTTATGCCGGCCGCAACCCTGAAAGAACAGAGCTTGAACGGCTCCCCGAGTTTGTCAGCGAACAATTCAATCCAGGCAACGTAAAGCATGTCGCGCGGATCGTGGTTGAGTTGCCGGCGCGCCGCTTGCAGGATGGCGTGATCTTTGTCGATACGCCGGGGCTGGGCTCACTGGCGACGGCAGGCGCGGCCGAAACGCTTGCGTATCTGCCAAGCTGTGACCTGGGAGTCGTGCTGATCGACGCGGGCTCGACACTGAACCAGGAAGACCTGAAGACGCTGCAGGATCTCTACGAAGCCACCATTCCTGCCTTTGTTGTGTTGAGCAAGGCGGACCTGTTACGGAACGAGGACCGCGAGCGGGTCGTGGACTACACGCGTGCGCAGATTGCATCACGGCTCGGGCTGGAACTCGCTGTCCACCCCGTGAGCGCACAAGGGGAGCGGGCAAACCTCCTCGACAACTGGTTTGACCGTGAGATACAACCACTCTGCGATCGACATCAGGAGCTCGCACAGCGATCCATTCGCCGCAAGATCGGCGCCTTGCAACAGAGTGTCGAAGCAGCCTTGAAGCTCAGGCTGGATGTGGCCTCCAAGAAGCCCCAGGAACACGAGAAGACGCTACGGGCTGCGGAGGCACGGTTGCGACGGGCAACGGGCACGTTTGAGGTGGCGAATGACTTCTGCCTAAAGACGGTCGATAAAGTACGCGAACTCGGCGCCTTGGCTCTTAGGCGGGCGGCGCCGGAGATCGTTGATGAGTGGTTCCGCAAAGATGGGACTCCCACAAGGGGTGTCAACAACGTGATTATGAGCAACCTGGCGGCCACCGCGGCCGAGGCAGCAAATCAGATCTTCGACAAACTGCGCGACACAGCCCGCGTGCTTTCGGAAGCCGTCTCTAGTGCAGCGGTCACCATGGGGGACCCCAACATCTCGGGCGAGGAGGTATTGGATTCCGTTGTGAAGGAGATGCCGAGGTTCGACCCTGGCCCCCTGGAGATTGCTCTCAAGCCCGACATCTTCACGCTCCTGGGCCGGGCGTTGACGACGCGGCGAGTGGAGGGACAGCTCGCCGGGCGAATTGGCGACGCGGCCAACGAGGCCTTCGAGAGATATGGCAGATTGCTTGAGTCTTGGATGCGGAGAACGCTGGCCGAGCTGCGCCGTCAGTTTGACGCTCGGGCCGATGGGCATCGGGCCCAACTGGAGCGTCGGAGCGGAGCGAGCCCACTCGAACCGCAGGAAACCGAGGCGGTTCGGCGCTCGCTGGACGCACTCTCGCAGTTTCGAGCCGCGAAACCCGTCATGGTCGCGCCAGGCCATGGGTAAGGAAGCCGGAACCCACGTCAAGAAGGTGCCCGCGTGACCTTGGTGTCAGAGACAAGGCGCATTAGAAAGCCCGCCTGGTTCGCAAGGACTGCCTTGGAGCGAGGTCTTGCCGAAGGGCCGCTGCGCGAACTCAGCCTCTTCAAGCAGTTCTTCCAGGACCGACAAGTGGTGAGTCTCTGAATCCCTTAGCATTGCGCAGACCGTTCAGCCGGATCCAGGGAGCAACGCAAATGGAGCAGCCTGCCGGTGCCGGCGACCGAACGGAAACGACGTTAGGATAAGATATCGATGATCGAACCCGCCTCAAACTCCGCGAGCTTGAGCGCAAACATGACTACCAATATCGCCACGAGCCTAGGGGCGTTGAGTCCAATTCACCTGAAAGGGCCATCCAGTTCTTAGTGGGCTCAAAGGCGGATGCTGGGGCGGCTGCCAGGAAACTACCTCCTACGCAGGGAAACCCTCGTAGGAGTCATTTGCCCGGCAGGGGCGGTTAAGGCAAACTCGAACACCTCAGTTCACATTGGAGGCGGACGGGAGCGGCCCGTCAATTCCGAGACGGGCGAGGCGCACGAGGCGAAATCACGGATGCCATCAAAAAGCCGACCCCGCTACGACAACGATCACGACGCTTGGCGTAGAAACGTCATTCATGTCCTGTCAGAAGATAGCCGATGTAAGCTGATTTCACCTTGATTCCTGACCGGAACTGGTACTTCGGGCGTGCGGCAAGCGCGCACATCTTGGTGATCGCTCCAGGGACGTGCTTGCTCAGGTCTAGAACCTGTTTGCGGAAGTCAATGAGGTCTAACCGGGTGAGTCCGAAGCGTTCAATGCAGATTTCCAGCAGCTCCTTCGCAGCTGAACGTGTAAGCGGGCCGAGCATCAGGCGTTCCTGGTCGCCCCAATAAAAAAAGGGGAAAAACCGGGATATCGTAAGTTGCCCTTCTGCCTGGGGCACCAGATACACGGGGGTACCGCGCATCCAGAACAGCTCCTTGATAACCTTCGCGATGCCATGGGTTAGCGGTGGAAGGTGGTCAAGAAAAATCCGATAGTTGCCACCTTCAACGCCGCGGTAGACAGTTCCCCTCAGGCGACTGGTGGGTAGTTCCTTGAGCCAGCGGTCCAAGCTAAGTGATGAAGCCCTCTCCGTCTGGAGCTGCCTCGGCAAGCGCGTATCTTCGACTTCGTGCAGCGCTCGGGTCAGCTGGCGCAGCAGGTCTTGAAGGTTCTTGACCCCGGGGATGTACAAGCATCGCGACGCCACCCGCTCAGGAAGGCAACGGATGACGTGCGACACCAAAGCAGTCTTGCCGATCCCGGTGGGACCTTCAATGACGAGACTGTCGCCACTGAGAATCGCTGAGTGTAGACGGCGCCTTTCAGTCTCGCGACCGAGAAGTACGGGCTGCAGGCCCGCCCATAGGGAGGTTACGGGCCGCGAAGGATCCGCTCTATTTCCTCGTGCTTGCATGGCTCAAGGCCTTCAAAGCCCCATCCGCTGCTCTTCTGACTCTGAGCGCCCCTTCCCGGCTAAGCCGCCTAAGTAACGAAGCGGCTTGGCCATCACCGATGCGTCCAAGGGCAACTATGGCCGCCTCCTGCAGATAAAGGTCAGACGTGGAGGCGGCAAGCTCGATCAGAGGTCCCACAGCAGCCCTCGACCCAAGCTCGCCCAGAATCGTTGCGGCGCGAATAGGAACGGTGGGCTCAGGGTGATAGAGTGCCCGCAGCAGCTTTTGCTGATAACTGGTGGCTGACATCTCCCGAATGTCAGCGCCACAGACGAGGCAGACTGGTTCGGCGCCAACTTCACTCCAACAAGAAGGGCAGAAACGGGTCAAATGCAGTCGCTCCTTAATGACCTCAACGCACGCGGTCGATAACCGCAGCGCCTGTTGGCATCCGGAAAGCCGCAGAGGCGAAGGCAGCGACCGGCGAGACTACCGTCCAAGCGATCCCACAACCACACGGCCAACAGATCGCCCGCGCCCATTAGCTGTGCCGCGCACCGTATCGTCAGCTACAAGGTCCGCTCTCCATGCGCCTTTGAGCGCGTCCACCACAGCCACCGAGAAGCCCGCCCATCCAAAGAGCGACCGTCGATAAACGATCGGGCGCAGCTACCAACAAAGGAATACCTCCAGAAAGCCCAACGGCGCCAAGGCGCCAGCGAGGCGGCCCGATCGTGGTAAGTTCGGCCATTCACCCAGTTCCTCTGGCCTTGCGCTGAATCCGGAGAAGGATGGCGAGCGCATTCTCTCGTGGCCAGAATTCCTCAACTTCACGGTTGAGCCGCCGCCTTCCGATTTCTTCCTCGATGGCGTCGGATCCTAAGTCAAAGTGGCTGAGGAGCAATCGCTCAAGATCAGCCCGCAGGAAGCCGTCGGAGGACTGCAGGAGCTCGATGGCAGCGCGAAAGGTTCTCCGCCGCTGGACAGGCTTTCCCTTTTCAAGGAAGAGTTCAACCGCCTTGCCGCGGATGCCCTCATCCGACTCATCGAGCAGGCCTTCGAGCCCGTCGAGGCTCTCGAGTGGCGCCAGTTCGGCCAGGATTCCTAGAATCCGTGCCCGGCGGCGCCGGCTCATTCCGCTCTCATCGCCATACCGCGGATGTTTCTGCTGAAGGGACGCCAGTAGGGTCGGAATCGCTGAGGAACCGAACGCAAGGAGGGCCCGGCTCGCGGCTTCCGCCACGAAGTCTTCCTCCAACCACGAGGTGAGGTGCGGGATCGCGCGCGCGTCCCTGAGTTTTCCAAACGCTTCCGCCACTCCAATAAACGGCTTTTCATCGAGAAGCTCCAGCAGAGCATCGTAGGCATCGGGCTCGGAAAAATCAGCAAGTGCAAGCGCGGCGCGGCTCGCGACTGTCTCTTCCGCCAGCCGCACGGCGGGGTCAGCGATTTCAGCCAGGTCTTGGGTTGCCACCACGATCAGAGCAGCGAGAGCCACCGGGCCTTTGAGGATGCTGAGTCCTTCCACCGCCAGGAGGCGCGCCTCCGGCAGAGACGATGGTCTGGTCAAGTGAAGAAGGTCAACTAGGGCCGCCACTGAGTCTTTACCCATCGCCAGCAGATCCATCAGTGCGGCGCTGCTCCGTGTAGGGTCATGGAGCTGCTCTGTGAGGGTGTCGATCCTCTCCTGCATCAGCATGTTTCCAGCCTCCATTCCGGGCTTTCCTGGCTGGCTGTGCTCCAGAATGTAGACCTCGCTGGGCGGTGAGATATTCTGCCGCTCTTCCCAGCCTTCCCGGCTGCGTCGGCAGATTGCCGTCATCATGCCGCAGCACCTGTCAGCTTCTCGGTGAGCTCGGATCTCCGCCGACTCAACGCCAGCAGTATGGCCCCTGCGCCGCCTTTGGGGCTTCGCTCAGGATCATCAGCGCGTGCGGGCTGCACAGCGCGCCGCGGTCGCGCAACCAAGCCTGACAATCTGGACTATTTCTTCCTGCACACAACCAAGTTCCACGGCTCTCCTGCCATTCATCGTCGTAGGTGCAACGAGCGGCTTTTCAGCCGGAGCCCGCTGCGGTCCAGTCTTCCCCCAGTGCGGCCGGCCGGGTCTCACGGACCTGCCTCTCCAGTTCATTCAACCGGGCCAGCGACGCCTGCACTGCCGATTCACCCTCAGCGCGGGTAACGCGAGCCCGACTCAATGCTTGCTCGGCGATGCGGCTGACCTCGTGCAGCAGCTTGCGAATCTCCACCTCCAGCCGCCCACGGCTCTCCTGAACCCGATTGAGAATATCGCTCTGCACCCGAGTGCTGTTGGTTTCGAGCAGGCGGACCAAGAACTGTCGAGCGTCGCGTTGGATGAGACGCCGTGCCCGAACCAAGCCCAAGACTAAATCCGCCACCCATCGCAACGGCGAAGCCGGCTGGGCAATCTCAATCAGTTCGAGAAACGAAAAGGCTGAACGAACCCGAAAGCCCAGTTCGGGGTCCAGCGCATGGGGCATGCGTGCCAGTTCGGAGATGCCTTGGTTCGTGAGTTGTTTCAGAAAGCCGTTCCCGATTTCGATGAATCGGTTACCAGCCTGGCGGTATTGCCTTTCCGATTCTTCCTGTTCGGTTCGCAGCCAGGGCGTCACATGCCGCTCCGCAATCTCCTGGGCCGCACGATTAAGGCTGCGCCGGTAAGAGGGTCCCGCTCCGCGTGGAATCGATCGGAGCTTTTCATCGAACTCCCGGTCCGCGACCGGCAGCACGGAAGCGAGAAACGCCTGGTGGCGCATCACAAACATGTCCGAAAGCCGTTGCTGTTCGGCCATGAAGAGGAACCGAAGTTCCCGCATGGAGCGGTCCGCCGCGAAGAGGGTTTCCTTCATGGCGGCGATTCGCCGCTCGGACTCCTCGATCGGGCGCTCGAGCGCCTCTCGCTCTTCGCTGATGATCGCCAGCAATTCTTCGCTGAGCCGGCTGACACCCCGCTCGCAGGCAGCTCGGACGATTTGCCGGCCGGACTCCTGCACAAGCTTTCCCAGTGCCTCCACAAGCCGGTCCCAATCGCGCCGGGGTCCCGGATGCTCCGCCAGGCGCTCGGCGGCGCTCACCTGGAAGATGGAGCCGACCGGACGATTCAGGTGTTTCTTCAGTAGTCGTTCAGTGAACTGCGACGCGGCCGCGCGCTCGGCATCTGTGGTCCGGTCCGCCTTGTTCAGGACCACAATGAGATCCCGGACCTGCTGGGCCACCGTCTTGACGACTGCCAGTTCGTCCCCCGCCAACGGCGGGTCTGCGCCCAGCACGACCAGAGCGGCATCGATGTGCGGTATGAACGCCTGTGTGGCCACGGTGTTCCCGCCGAAGGCCGATCCCAGCCCAGGCGTATCGACGAGGCACATGCCGGCGGCTAGCAGCGGGCTCGGGACAAAGACTTCTGCCCCTTCTACCCCCTTCACGTTTTCCGGGTTGTGTTCTTCGGAGACGTATTGCGTCAGGTCTCGGATGGGGATCTCCTGCCACGAGCTGTCTCGGCCGTGGATCCGTGCTCTCCGCTGCTCTCCATATCGAATCACGGTAGGGACCGCAGTCACCGGAGTGAACCCCACGGGCAGAACGGGATCTTCGATCAACGCGTTGATCAGGGTCGACTTGCCCCGCTTGAACTGGCCGATGCAAGCGAGGTAGAAGCGGCCTTCCGAAACACGCGCGGCAAGCGCCCGGGCCTCCTCGGGAACCCTGCTTGATCCCAGCTCTTCACCGAGAGATGCCAGGCGCAAGAGTCTGCCGGCGCCGTCGACGTCACTCACCGCTGAGGGCGGCTCAATTGAGACTTTGGCCGTTCTGCCCACTTTGGCTTCGTGCACGATAGCCATCAGCAACCTAAGAACTCTCTCTTCCAAGAATAGGCACCGAAGCGTTGGCTCTTGTCACCCGGATCGTACACTGAGGAGTATTGGGTGGGAGCCGGCTTGAACAGGCCGAAGGCGAGGTCGCATTCGTACTTGTATCGCGGATTTTCGGGTCGGCCTTACTCACCACGAACAAGATCTTTTGCCCGTGCTCACGGACCCGCGGCAAGAATTCAAGCTCATCACGGCTCAATGGAGCATCGAAGCTCGTTACGAAGATCACGGCGTCAGGCTCAGCAGCTCCCGGCACTTTTCCTGGCGCTCCGTTCCGCCGACCAGATGCAGTTACCGTCTGCAAAGCCTGGCCGAGTTCAACCGTCAGCCGGTCGTAGTCACGCCGGCGCTCCCCCGGCCGGCTCGCAGACGTTAAATGCTCGAATTGAGTATTGGGCATGACGGTATACCTCAGCGCCCCTCACGACCCTAATTTGGCCTCCAGAGCGCATAGGCTCCCCGTCCAGCATATTGTCCGGCCCCTCCGAGCTCCTGCTCGATTTCAACGAGACGGTTATACTTGGCGATTCGCTCTCCCCGGCAGACCGATCCGGATTTGATCTGGCCGGTTCCCGCAGCAACCGTCAGGTCCGCAATGGTTGTGTCGTCCGTTTCGCCCGAGCGATGAGAGACGACCGCCGTGTAGCCGTTGCGATGAGCGAGGTCAATGCATGCGAAGGTCTCGGTCACGGTCCCGATCTGGTTCAGTTTGATCAGCACGAGTTGGCGATGCCTTGGTCGATCCCTTTCCGCAGGATTTGTGGGTTCGTGACAAAGATATCGTCCCCCATGAATTGCACCCGCTTGCCCAGCTTCTGAGTCCCCTCGCGCCAGCCTGGCCAGTCGTCTTCGGCCAGACCATCTTCCAGTGAGTAAATCTCCGGGTAGCGCGCTAGCCATTGATCCCAGAGTGCGATGAGTTCGGCGGTCGACTTGGTGGATTGATCGGACTTACGAAACACATATCTTCCGTTTTCGTAGAATTCGCTCGCGGCCGGGTCGAGATTGATGGCGATATCGGCTCCGGGTTTGTAACCAGCGCTTCGAATCGCATCGAGCAGGAGTTCCATGGGCTCCTCATTCGACTTTAGCCGCGGTGCGAAGCCACCTTCATCACCGACGCTGGTTTCGTAGCCCTTCCTGTGAAGAATCCCCTTAAGAGCCTGAAAGGTCTCCGAAGCGGCACGAAGTGCCTCGGCGAAGGTCGGAGCGCCGATCGGCGCGATCATGAACTCCTGAAAATCGACGTTGTTGTCGGCATGCCGTCCACCGTTGAGCACGTTGAACATCGGCACGGGCAAGAGATAGGATTGGCGGTCGGCAAAATGCCGGTAAAGCGGGACACGCTTCTCGGCGGCACAAGCCTTAGAATAGCCGAGCGAGACTCCCAGAATTGCATTGGCACCGAGCCGCGCCTTGTTGGGTGTGCCGTCCAGAGCGATGAGCTTCCGGTCGAGGCTCGCTTGATCACCCTCAAACCCCGCAACGGATCGCTGAATCTCTCCGAGGACGTTCGAGATTGCATTCCGAACGCCCTTCCCTCCATAGCGCTTTTTGTCGCCGTCGCGCAGTTCAACCGCCTCGTGCTTTCCCGTTGACGCGCCGGACGGGATTTTTGCAGTTCCAATAGCACCAGATTCCAGGCGCAGGGCGACCTGAATCGTCGGATTCCCCCTGGAATCCAAAATCTCCAACGCCTCCAGCTTGCTGATTTTCGGCATGTTATTGACGGGCCTCCTTTACCCGAGGAATACTTCCGGTTCTCAAAATGTCGCTCAACTCGTCGCGAAGCTTGCCAGCGATGGGGAGTTCAGCCAGCTTCGCCACCGCAGACTCGACAGCGTAAGGGACGGATTTAAGCTCGACCGTTCCGTCTTGCCAGACGGCGTACCGAGCTTCTGGCCCATCCCCTTTCGGCTGGCTAAGGCTGCCAGGGTTGAGAACGAGACAAGACCCGATAGGGCGGATCGCTGGTACGTGCGTGTGACCGGCGAAGATGAAGTCGGCCCCGACCGCGCCAGCCTCAACGGCCCACTGGTCTGAACCAGCTTCACAGTAACCAAACAATGGGTCCGAGGGCATTGCGTGACACAGGTAAAAGCGGGCACCGTCACGCTCGGTTTCGATGTGCAACGGCAATTGACGAAGAAAGTGCCTTTGACCAAACGTGAGCACGGAATCCGTGAAGCGGCGGGCGGCTTCGGCCATCTCTTTGAACGGGGCGGGGCAGCGAGGATCTTCATTGAAACCAATGGAGTGGTCGTGATTGCCGCGCACAACGACATTGGCCTTCTCTTTTACGTAGTCGATAACGCTCCTTGGTTCGGGGCCGTAGTTCACCAAATCGCCGAGAACCCAGAGCTCGTCGCAGGTCTCCTGAAGCGCGGAAAGTGCGTCAAAGTTGCCGTGAATGTCGGAAATAATAACGATCTTCATGTGATCAAGCCCTCAGGCGCCCGGCACGCCCGTCTTCAGTGGCGAACTCATTTCTTTGCTGACCGCTTGGACCGATATAAGATCACATGCGCTTTCTCCAAGGTGATCAAGCCGCCGTCCAACATCTCGTCCAGGTTCGGTAGAATCCTTTCGATGCGCTCCGGGTATTCAACGACCTCAATGATGACTGGGAGGTCCTGTGACAATCGCAGGATTTTATCGGTGTGGTACCGGCTGGAGGACCCATATCCACCGCATCCACGAAGCACCGTTGCGCCGTTGAATTCCTCGCGCCGAAGCATCTCGATGATCGCCTGGTACAAGAGTTTGCCATGCCATCGGTCACCCTCTTCCGATGTGAATTCGCATCAGTGTGCGGTCGCCTTCGAATCGCTGGTGTTCCACACCACTTCCCCTGCCGCAAGCGGCACACCGACTGCCAAAAACAAAAAACTCCTGAGCGCCTATCAGCGGCCAGGAGTCATCACCTGCTGTCGCAGGGGCTTTACGGGCGAACTCCATCACCCGACCTTATTTATATCACGGCCCCGATCCTTCATGAACACCTCACGCTAGCCTGGCGCCGCGACAGCGGGCCGTTCAAGCTCACAGAGCTCTCCCAGTATTAAAACGGCGAGCAACGACAGCGGGACATAACCGATGTAGGCGTTAAGCCTTCCGTGGTGCATCCGCGCGAGAGCTCGCGCGATCCCTGCGGCTCCGGCCCCGACTGGCCGGAAGAGGAGCCGGTCCAGGATATGCACCTCCTCTACCAGGCGCCGGATCGCGATGCGAAGGTGCTGGGCAACCATCTCGCTGCTGTCCTCAATTCCGGTCGGGTGAAAGATCGAACGAAGCGTGACTCGAACCGGGTTCGAGAACCCCGTGGCCGTATACGTGAGCTCGGGCAAGAGACGGCGCAGGCCGCCCGCTCATGCCGCTCGCCGCACTCGTTGATGCTTGCGGGTCAGACAGAGCCGGGCGCCTACCAGAGTCGCGAGCAGGAGCAGCAAGACCACCACCATGTAACTCGTCGACATGGCAATGACGACGGGATTGCTCGCGCCGCCTCGATGCAGCACGACCAAGCCAGGCCCCGGAAGCACGCTCCGGCCCACTTGCGCACCCAGATTATGAAAGTCCGCGACGAATTCTGGCGGTAATGTCCGATGTTGCGGGCTGGCGGAAAGAAAGCTGGGACGAGGGCGGCGGTTGCACCCGCCCCGCTTCAGCGAGTCACCGGGCCGTTCAGCGCGTCTATGACATAAGCCGGAAAGACCGCCAGAATCAGACAGAGCAGGGCCAGGAACACCATCGCTGCCCGCATCGAGTGGCGCACGTTGGTCGGCTGGTGCGGCTGCCCTTCCCATCGCGGCATGCCTAGGAAGCTCATCGCGAATGCCCTGACGAAGCAGGTAACCGCCAGCCCGGCCGTCAACGCCAGAGCCGCTCCCGAGAGGGCAAACACGACTTTGATCGCGGCAGAAGGCAATATAGCACTCTGTAAGAGGGCCTGAAACGTTAGCCATTCGCTCGCGAACCCATTAAACGGGGGAAGAGCGGCAATGGAAAGCGAGCCGACCAGAAACAGAGCAGAGATCCATGGCAGAAACTTGATCAATCCGCCGAGGCGATCCATGTCGTGCGTGCCGGTGGCCACATCCATGGCGCCAGCACCGAAAAACAAGAGAGACTTAAACACGGAATGGTTGATCATCTGATAGACCGCAGCGACGAGAGCAACAGCGGCTAACACATAAGAATGCAGAGCTAGAAACACGTAGCCGGCGCCAAGCTCGGATACGACAATGCCCAGTTCTCAATGGAGCTCTCAGCCAGCATCGTCTTCAGGTCGTTCTCAACCAGTAGGACGAGAATCGCAATAAGGGTTGGGCTTAGCCCCATGCGCAGGGTTGGTGGCGTCTGCGCGAGGAATAGCACAATGAGCAGAGTGTCCAGGATATAAGCCGAGTAGGCGTTGAGCCTGCCATGGTGCATGCCCGCAAATTTCTGAATCTCCGGTGCGCGTCGCGTAATGGGCTGGAGCACGATCCGGTCGAGCACATGGACCTCTTCGAGCATTCTGGTGATGCGAGTACGGAGATAACCCGCGATGAACTCGCTGCGATCTTCTGCCGCGCGAGAGCGCAGGATGGCGTTAAATGTCGCCCGCACGCGGTTGGAAAAACCTGTTGCAGTGTAGGTGAGCTCGGGTGGAAGCTTCGACAATCCTCCCGCCCAGATCCGTTGCCGACTGGTTTGGACCCGCTGGGAAATGGCCTTCCTGACGGCCAGAAAGACGGCGACCGTAATCAGGAAAATCACTGGAAACATGCAGGTCGTTGACATCGCAAACACGACTGGGTTTGGCTCACCACTGCGATGCAGAACCACGAGTCCCATACTTGGCACCAGGCTACGGCCGACCTGGGCCCCGAGATTGTGGAAATCCTCCACAGGCCGGGGGCAACGAAGGATATGGCTGCCTCGTGGAGAAAAACGGCGGGACCAATTCGGAGGCAGGTTCCCCGCCCGTCAACGGGGTCACGGCCCGGCCCAGGCCGAAGAACACCACGATGAAGAGTTCTGGCCTCACGCAACTCCCTCGCTTCCGCCGTCGAGTTGCAAAACATCCGAGGACGGCCCAGATACCTTGCGTCCTGCGGCCACCAGCAGGCCGTGAAGGATCGCTAGTGGCGGGGGCGGAAAACCCGGCACCTCGACATCGATCGGCAAGACACCGCTCACACCGCAGCCCGACACAAAACTCCGTCTATTATTACTAGGTTAAGTTGTCAAGAGCTATCCAACTCTGGAAATCGCATGTGGCACCAGGGACAGAAGCCGCTCAGCCTAATCAGAAGCCGTTGCAGGCTCCTCCGCACTTGCGGCAAGCTCGCACCA
>Ga0335085_10001045_pt1 | contig 65317 bp, 60 predicted proteins | sample Lox_Sample_45_FD_206712 | JGI IMG/M metagenome (GOLD analysis project Ga0335085, IMG submission 206712) | Soil microbial communities from Loxahatchee National Wildlife Refuge, Florida, United States - Lox_Sample_4.5 | ecosystem: Environmental > Terrestrial > Soil > Wetlands | place: USA... | reverse complement strand
GGTCCGTGAGCAAGGGAATGTCTTCAGGCCGGTCGCGCAGAGCCGGCATGGAAAGAGAGACGACATTCAGGCGGTAAAACAGGTCGAGACGGAATTTCTCTTCACGAACCACTTTTTGTAAATCTTTTTTGGTGGCCGCGATGAAACGCACATTGAGCTTGATCGCTCGCGTGCCGCCGATGCGCATGAACTCGCGTTCCTGCAACACGCGTAGGAGCTTGGCCTGAATCGTCAGCGGCATCTCTGCAATTTCGTCCAGGAAAACCGTTCCGCCCTCGGCGACTTCGAGCAGTCCTTTCTTCTGTGCAATGGCGCTTGTAAACGAGCCGCGTTCGTGGCCGAAGAGTTCGCTCTCGAGAAGTGTTTCCGTGAGTGCAGCGCAATCAGCGCCATGAACGGGAAAGACTTTCGCGGACTGTTCAGATGAATGGCGCGCGAAGCAAGTTCCTTGCCGGTGCCACTTTCACCGAGGATAAGAACCGTAGAATCAGAGGGGGCGACGCGTTCAATGAATTGATAGACCTGGCGCATGCGCGGGCCGCGGCCCACCATGTCGTGCTGAAACTGCACCTGAGCGCGCAGGCATTGGTTTTCGTCACCGAGACGCTCGAATTGGCGTGCATTTTCGATAGCTACAGAAGCCAGCCCGGCGATGGCGGAAAGGAGTTGCAGGTCGTCATTGGAAAAGGGCGCGGCAGCGTTGCGCGTTTCGAGGTAGATCAAACCCAGAGTCTGGGTAGAAGTGGCCAGGGGAACGCAAAGGAGCGAAGCTCCGGGCGGAGAAGCAGGCGTACACGGCGACTCCGAGGGCTCGAAAGAAGCAGATGTGTCGAAATCGAGTACAGCGACGCGCTCTTCCATCACGCACTGAGTAAGCGCACGGCTAATGTGGACGGGATGGTCGGGTCCCTCCACGCGATCCCAAGCGGCAGGAGTGGAGATTTCTCCCGTGGCGGCGTCGCGAAGCAGAATGGCCCCACGCTCGGCCGGAATAACGTCAAAGAGCAGCCCGAGAAGTTGCCACTGGAGCGCACCAATGTCTCGGAGCGATCCGATCGCGGAACCTATCTTGAGAATTTCAAATGGCAATTGGTTCTGGTGGCGCTGGGAGCTTCGCTGGTTCTGACGGGCAAGGTTTATTCGCAGGAAATCGAAAACACGAACTTTGATACGCCGGCAACGTCGGCCAGCGGCAACTTCAACACGACTGGTCCTGCAGCTGTGAACACAGCCGCGGCCATTCCGCAACAGGTTTACACTCCGGCAGCGGGCGCGGCAATTCGCACAACGAATGAGCTGGACGAACTCGGAGCAAGCAGCTTTTCTCTGACGGAAGGCCCCTTGCTAGCCGTCGCGATCGTTGCGCTGGGCTTTGTAATCGTGAAGAAGGTGTCGGCAAGGCGCCAGAATAATTGGAGAACCGCCCGGAATTCTAACTCAGCTCGCAAAACCCCACTGATCGCCAACAAGCCCCAGGTCCTTCAGAGCTGAGCTCGGACGCACCTCATTCCGGGAGCCCGACGAACTCCCCGCTCCCGGAATGAGGAAGAGGTAAAGGCCCTGCAGCGAATCCCGCCGGTTCAATACTTCTCATTGGAATCCCCAAACAGAATTACGAGAGTTTTTAGTTTCCCGAATGAGGCTGGCCGACCTGAAGGTCGGCCGCTGCATTTTTTGCTACGTATAGAGGGGCAGTTCCCTGCCGAGGTTCTTCTGTTTAGCGATGGTATAGACTTTTTGCGCGACGGCAAGGTCCCATGAAGCTATGCCATTCGATTTGAAAAGCGTGATTTGCGTTGGGGACGTGCGCCCGGAGACATTTCCCCCGACGAGTTCGTGAAGTTCGTGTACCGCGCTCCACTTGTCCGAGTGGTTTTCGAACGGGATAATCAGGTCGCCTGCTTCCTGCTGCGATTGCGCAATGGAATCCACAAAAATGACGCCCGCGCGCGAAATGGCCACATCGTCGAGTTCCCTCTTGTGCGCGTGGTTGGCGCCGATGGCGTTGATGTGCGCCCCCTCGGCGATATCGTGGCCGTCCAGAACTGGCTTTGCCGACGTGGTGGCAGCATTCACAATGTCAGCTCCGCGCACGGCCTCGCTGGCCGAGGCTACCGCCTGTACCGAAATGCCAAGCCGTTTGGACATCTCCGCACAAAACGCATTGCGGCGATCTGGGTTGCGGCCATAGACGCGCACGGCCTCGAGCTTTCGCGTAAGAGCGATGGCCTCAAGCTGTGTCTTGGCTTGCCCGCCAGTACCTAGAATAGCCGCGGTCCGCGCATCCTGGCGCGCCAGGTATTTCGTGGCAACACCGGACGCCGCGCCCGTGCGCTGCTGCCCCATGAAGTCTGCCTCGATTAAAGCCAGCAGCTCGCCGGTGGAAATTTCATAGAGCGGCACCAGAAAGCGCAGCACGCCTTTCACATAGGTGTACTGCTTCATGGCGATGAAGCCGGCTGCCGTGTCCATGGCCGCCATGTAGTGGAAAAAGCCGCCGCTTGCAGGAAGCTCGAAACGCTCGCGTGGATGAACAATCACCTGACCGGCGGCCTGCTTGCGGGAAATTTCCTCGACAGCCTCCAGGGCCATGGGCATGGTCAGGATCTGGCGCACTTCGGATTCGTTGATATGCAGCGTCATCGGTTGGCTCCGGCACCGGCGGGCGAAGGACCACCCGGATGAAATTCGACGAGGGAGACACTCGTGTCCGCGACGGTGCCGTGATGGTGATATTCGTAGCGCAAAATTCCCACGCCGGGCAGAAGCTCGAGTTGGGTATCGTCGGGATTCGTCGCGTAGCGTAGCAGAGAAACTTCGACCGTTCGCGAAGGAAGGCCCTTGATGCCATCGATCTTTTTGCTGCGCTGCTCGACAACCGCCCAACAGTACATACTATCGTCCCGCTTCAGGCTTTCGGCATCGCCGAACTTCATCCCTTGTTTCAACGGCCAGCGAAACAACAGATTTTCCTCAGCCATCAGTTTGTCGAGTTGTGTGGCGTCCTTTTCGAGCTTGGCGTAGTCGAAATCCGGTGGCAACGAGTTCAAGAAAACTTCATGCTTACGCGTCTCAATCATCAGGGAGGGCTTGGGCTCCACTTGGCCGTTGGACCAATCGAGATCCGCCGGATATCCGGAGATGACGGCCAGTGTGAGCTCCGGCTTCCGAATCGCCTTCTCCACTTTCATAGTGATGGACACCTTGGTCTCAACCCCTTGCATGGCATCGGCTTCCGGGTCGGTTGAAATAACCGTGCCGGCATAGACCCACGTGGTACCCGGCGTCAGAGGTAAAAACATCTGGTTGGCGTCCCCTTGCGCGGCACGGGGAGAAGCTGCAGGTAGCGATCCCAGCAATAGAGGCAACGCACATAGGAGTAAAGAATAGAGAGCCTGGAGAACTCGCCTTACGTTTCGGGCCATCATTTTATTTTGGGCGCTTCTGTGGGTTTCGACTTTTCCGGACGGTGCTTCCCGGGGGAGGTTTCCTGTTTGACGCGGCGAACGACGGTTTGGATCAGGCGGTACACGCGTTCATCAGGTTCGCCCATGATATGAAAGCGAAACTCTGGTTCGCCTTTGGCGTCTTTTCCTGTGCGAATGGGAAACGCGCCGCAGAGATTATTGTCAATAAAAGCGGTTTCATAGCGGCTTTTGCGGGAGTTCCAGGTGTAAACGCGCGTGGTCGTGAAATCGCACGGCCCGCCTTCCGGGCCTTTCGTCGCCGCGACAAGATATTGCGGGTGCTCTCCCTGATCATCGGTCACGCGATTCAATTCGAACCACGCTAACGGCCGGACGTTCGCCGATTCCGTCTCTTCTCGCACAGGATCCGGCAGGTCCAGCGACACGAAGCGGGCAACCACCCAGCCTGCGATAGGGATCGTCTGATCGCCGGGCTGTGTGGTGGTGGTAATGGTGGAGTTGCGCACCACGCCCTCACCGGGAGGGCGTGTGGCGGTGGCGCGCACCAGGAACCAATCCTCTTTTTTCGTCTCAACCGGTTCGCCCTCGGATTCCTTTTCATCGGTCACCTGTACCCAGTCGGCGGTCGCGCGCCCGACGACCTCCATCGGGGTGTTACGTGAAAACTGGTAGAGCCGCGGTTCGGTGCGCCCCGGCTCCACACGCAAATTCGTTGGTACTTTTGTCCGGCCGCGCGCCTGCACGGGAATCGATTCCACTTGCTTCAACAATTTCGCGCTGCGTTGCCAGAGCTCCGGCTCCATCAAGTACCGGCCATCCACCCAGCCCACCACGCCGGCCGCCGTGCGCACCTTCACGTTTTCGTTGCGCCGGGACATCACGTCCACGTGTTCACCGTAGCCGAGCACGCCAAGCTGTTCGCGCACCTGCGCCACACTGCTCCATAGCGTGACGCTGCGCTCGCTGACGTAAGCCTCGCCGAGCACTTCATGTTTTGGCCGGAAATACCAGGCAAGCAGAGCCACCACACAAAGCAGCGGCACCGCCACCAGAAGTTTGCGCTTCATGCCGAATCCCCAAAGGTGGCGCCGACGGCGCGGGCGGCGTGAACGATTTCGCTGTGCGGATCGACGAACTTCATCTTCTCCAGCGCCTCATCCAGCGAAACGGATTCAATCTTGCCGGACTTGAGGCAGACCATGCGCCCAAAATGATGCTTGGCCACCAGATCCGTTGCCGCGACACCCAGCCGCGTGCCAAGAATGCGGTCAAACGGAGTGGGTGAACCGCCACGCTGCACGTGGCCGAGAACCGTCACACGGATCTCTTTGTGAAGCATTTCCCGCAGCGTAAAAGCGATGGTATTGGCAACGTTGCCCGGGGCAGCCGGAGGAATCACTTTACCGAAGGGATCGTTTGCCGGAAGCTTCACGCCTTCCGCCACAACGATCAGACTAAACCGCTTCCCGCGAAGTTCGCGGGCGCGCACGGCATCACAAATGCTTTCAAACCGAAAAGGGATTTCCGGAATCAGGATGATGTGCGCGCCGCCGGCAATCCCTGCATGCAGCGCGATCCAGCCGGCGTCGCGGCCCATCACCTCGATGAGCATCACGCGATGGTGGGATTCCGCGGTGGTGTGCAAGCGGTCCACGGCTTCGGTGGCGATTACCAACGCGGTGTCGAAGCCAAAGGTGACTTCCGTGGCGTCTAGATCATTGTCAATCGTTTTGGGCACGCCGACGACATTGACACCGCGGCGATAAAAATCGCGGGCGATATGCTGCGTGCCGTCTCCGCCGATGACGATGATGGCGTCAATGCCCAGGCGGCGCGCATTGTCAATGCAGAGAGAAGAATAGTCGTGTACGGTCTCGACGCCATTTTCCGTCGTCTTGTAGGCAAAGGGATTGCCGCGATTGGTGGTTCCGAGGATCGTTCCGCCGCGGGGAAGGATGCCGCTGACGGTTTCCTCGGTCATCTCCTTGGCACCCTCGGGCCAGATCAAGCCATCGAAGCCGTTGCGGATGCCGATGACACGCATGCCGTGTTCGGAAATGGCGGCGCGCACGACGGCGCGAATCACCGCATTCAGTCCGGGCGCATCGCCTCCACCATTCACAATGCCAATCGTTCGGACGGGTTTCATGTTTCCTCAAAAGTGATCTTGAAGATTGTACTAGAAACCGGGTCTCCGCTGAGGTAACACACCGCACCGCGGAACCTGTAGAATCAACCCCGTAAGATGTGGAGCAGAGACCGGGGGTAGCAATGAGATTCCTGAATGCATTTCAGCCGCTGGGACTCGTGATCTTGCGTCTGGCACTGGCACTGGTTTTCGTGTTCCACGGCTACCCGAAGCTGGTGCGCGCGGACGCTAACATGCATGAGTTTTTCATCCAACACGGCTTCCCTGGCTATTTTGTGGGGCTGGCAGGCATCCTCGAATGCCTCGGCGGCGGATTGCTGGTCATTGGGCTGTTTACGAGGCCCGTGGCGCTGCTGCTGGCAATCGAAATGGGCATTGTCATCTGGAAAGTGAAGTCCGGGCATGGCGTGATGGCCGTGAACGACTATCAACTTGAACTGGCACTCGGTGCGGCAAGCTTCGCGCTCGCAACCGTGGGTCCCGGCGTTCTCTCGATGGATCATCTGATTTTTGGAGAAAGCGAAAACAGGCGACGTTCCGCGAAAAGCGGCAAGGACTAATTAGAGCGCGGTCAAGCGGATGGATGGTGCCTGATCTTGCAGGCGAACCTTGCACACAAGGATGCTGGGGCTGCCAGTGTCAGACTTGTGCAGGAGTGCTTGGTGTCACGGTGATTGCGCTGGCCGGCGGAGCCAGGGGCAACGCGATCCACAGAATGATGTAAATCAAAAAGCCGGTGCCGGCAAAAAAGATTGCCAGGAGCCACACGATCCTGACAAGCGTTGGGTCCAGGTCAAAATAATCCGCCAGCCCCGCGCACACGCCACCCACTTTCTTGTCCGTGCTGGAGCGCATCAGCCGCTTCACGGGCGCGGCCGGGGCAGCGCCTGGTGCCGCGGTTTGGCCGGCCAGCGGCGCGCCGCAGTTGTAGCAAAACTTCGATCCGTCGGCGACTTCCTTTGAGCATTTCGGGCAAAGCATGGTCACCCCCACAGAGCGATATCCAACCGCATTCTAATCAATGATACGAGGGTGGGACGAAGAAAGTTTCCGATGCTTCAGAACTGGTCTAGTACTGGAGAAGTTGGTTGACTGCGGCCGTAATGTCATCCGTCTGCGGGAGAATCGCATCTTCCAGCTTGGGCTGATAGGCGCAAAAAGTGTCTGTAGCCGCGACGCGCTTGACCGGGGCGTCGAGTTCGTCGAAAAGCTCTTCGGCGATGCGGGCGGCAATCTCCGCCCCGTAGCCCCAGCTCAGCATGTCTTCATAGGCCACGATGACGCGGTGCGTCTTGCGCACGGTCGCGGCGATGGCTTCCCAGTCGTAGGGCAAAAGAGAGCGCAGATCGATGATTTCGACCGAAACGCCGGAGCGCTCCAGTGCGGCCGCGGCCACTTCCGCACGGCGCACGACCGCGCCATAGGTAATGATGCTCACCTGCGTGCCTTCCTTCACCAAGCGGGCCTTACCGAATGGAACTGTGTAATCGGAGCCGGGGTATTCAGAGCGGTTGTAGGGCTGCCGGTAGAGATGCTTGTGCTCAAGGAACATCACCGGATCGTCGCAACGTATTGCAGTTCGCAATAATCCCGCGACGTCGAGCCCGGTCGAGGGCATCACCACGCGCAAGCCAGGGCAATGCGCGAAAATCGATTCGCCACTCTGGCTGTGATACACCGCGCCACCGGTGAGGTATCCGCCGATGGCCACGCGCAGAACCGCAGGACTCTTGAAATTGCCATTCGAACGCCAGCGCATCACACAGAGTTCATCGCGAATCTGCATCATCGCGGGCCAGATGTAGTCGAAGAACTGAATCTCCGCGACGGGCTTCATCCCGCGCGTAGCCATACCGATGGCGCGGCCGACGATGGCGGCTTCTGCCAGCGGCGTGTTAAAAACGCGGTCTGCGCCGTACTTGCGCTGCAAACCCGCGGTAGCTTTGAAGACGCCGCCCTTCCCTTTCACGTCCTTGAGCGTGTCCTCACGGCTGGCATCGGCAACATCTTCACCGAAAACGGTGATGCGCTCATCGCGCGCCATTTCGTCGTGCAGCGTGGCCGCAACCATTTCGACCATGGTTTTCGGGCCACCATGGAATTTTGGCTCGGCCACAAACGCGGACGACGTGGGGTCAATGTCGGGCGAATAGACATTCACATAGATGGAGGAAACCGGCGGCGGCTCGGCAGCCAGGGCCTGGTCGGCGGCATCGCGGACTTCGCGATCCACCTCCGCTTCCAGGGCCTCGATCTCCTTCTGATCCATCAATCCTTCACGGATCAGGAACAGCGAAAATTTCGAGAGCGGATCGCGGCGCGCCTCGGCTTCGCGCTCCTCGTGGGTCTTGTACAATTTCTCGTCGTCGGACAAGGAGTGCGAATAGGGCCGCGTCACATGCGCGTGCACCAGCGCCGGGCCACGGCGCTCGCGCACATATTGGATCGCTTCCTTACAAACCGCGTAGCTTTCCAGCGGATCCGTGCCATCGCATTCGGCGACGTGCAATCCGGGGAAGCCGCGAACCAGCTTCGAAATACTGGAGCCGGCCGTTTGTACTTCGATCGGCACGGAAATCGCGTAGCCATTGTCTTCAATCAGGTAAAACAGCGGCAGTTTTTTCGCGCAAGCCGCGTTGAGCGATTCCCAGAATTCACCCTCGCTGGTCGCGCCATCACCGGACGACACATAGACGATCTCTTCCGGATGGTGATCAAGCCCCTCGCCGAGTGGAGCCTTCTGCGCCTGAGCCAGGGCCTTCGGGTGGTGCTCGTAGTAGAGCGTGGCTTCCGCGGCGCCCACCGACTGCACAAACTGCGTACCCGTGCAGGAGGACTTGCTGACGATATTCAGCTTCCGGTGGCCCCAGTGCGAAGGCATCTGGCGCCCGCCGGAACTTGGGTCGTCCTGCGCGCCCACCGCCTGCAGCAGCGTTTCGAGCGGGCTGACCCCCAACATCAGGTTCAGGGCGCGATCGCGATAGTAGGGGTAAAGCCAATCTACGCCAGGACGAAGAAGCAAGCCGGCCGCGGCGGTAACCGCTTCGTGGCCGGCGCTGGATATCTGAAAGAAAATCTTGTTCTGGCGCTTCAGTTGGATTTCCCGATCGTCGAGACGGCGGGAGAGGTACATCGTGCGGTAGAGGTAGATGAGCGCGTCGCGATCGAGACCTTGGTGCTTGGGTGCATCCAACTTGGCTACTTTGACGCGCGTTTGTACCGCCATGCAGTGTGCCTCGCGTTGGAATGGGAAATTTGCTTCCGAAAACTAATTATAGCGAAGGGCCGCGAAGCGTGCCCAGTGGGACGTTAGTGCGGTTGTGAAAAACGGAAGTACTGGACGGATAGCTTCAATCGCTCACAGGACTACGGCTTGCCCGAATTCAGAATTCGCCAGTGATTCCGCGAGGGTGCTGCGCCCCGGGCTGAAGACAGACCTGTTTCCTAAACAGGCCAATATGGCTCTCTTAGCCCACCAACTCGTCGAATTTCTTCTCTACCTCGGCAAACTTCGCCTCGCCAGCCTTCACCACTTCGGGCTTCGCCGCATGAAACGGCTCCTCGCCGGGAATGCGCTCCACCCAGCGTTGCTCCGACAGCTTTTCGTGGTTCGAAAACGCCAGCCGGATCAGAAGCTTGACGTTTTCCATAGCTGCAGCCGGCGCGGGTTCTTCTTTTGCCTTGGCCTTCCCTTTCACTTTGGATTTTTCAGGCTTGTCGGCAGCGGGTTCTGCAGCAGCCGCGCCGTCTTCGGTCCTGGCCAGTTTGTAGAGCAATTTCTTGTCGAGCCGGAACGCCTGCTTCCAGGTTTCCAGTTTATGCCGGGCGACCTGCGCCTTCTCCTCGTCCTTGCCAAAATCAAATTGCATGTAAATGTGAGCCATACGATGAGTTTCTGACTTGCACGCCCCAAGTGTCAAGGCGGTGTGCCACAGCCAGCCTGCATCAGTGCTGCATGGGCAGAAAAAGGGTGAGCCCCGCCGTCACCACCAGTGAAATCGCCCAAATGCGATCTACGTTGAACCACGCTCGCCGCAAAACCGCCAGCCCGATTCGCGTGTATACGACCCACGCCACTAACCCCGTCACCAGCAAATAGGCAAACGTGTGGATCGCCACGGCGGAAACGCCCGCCCAGCTTCCCGAATTTGCCAGCATGTGCATTTCGTGCGAGCCATGCATTCCAGACATGCCCAGCAGAATGGGCAGCAGCATAAATCCAGCCCCGTGCGCGGAAGCCGTGAGCATGGACCAGATCGTCAAATCGCGAAAGCCGACTTGCATGCCGCCCCAGCGCGGGTGCTTTCCCCACACCAGACGGAAAACTGCAAATGACAACAGCAATCCGGCCACGACGAACCGCGCATATCCCAAAGGCAACGACGCCCCGGCAACGAGCGCCAGCGTCACAACAACGCCGATCGCCAGCAAGTGCCCGGCAGTGATCGGAATCAGCGACGCCCAAACCGCGCGGCTGCTTTGTCGTTGCAGTCCCAGCGCGACGGCAAACAGCCAGCCCATCGCCGGATTAATTCCATGCCACGCGCCAAGTAGGAACAGCGCGGACCACGCCCAAATCTGAACATGCATCATGAGTAGCAATACGAATCGGAGGAGGCATCGCCGCCTTCGAGCCGCACCTGATGGCACCGCAACCCGTCGAACTGCAGGAAGAACTTTGGGTCCAGTTCCATGCCGCCCTCGGGCTTCGCGTCCAGTTTAACCATCCAACTGCCCACGCCGTCGGGATAAAACTGTTCGTCCCACGGCGCATATAGCGAATTTGTAAAATACACGCGGCGCCTGTCGCGGCTCACTTCTACCATTTGTGGGCCGCCGCTCAGCGGGACATTCGGGCGGCTCGGGTGCGGCGCGCGGCGAACAATTCCGCCCAGATGCACGGAGGCGACCAGCTTCGGATGAAACGGGTCGGTGACGTCGTATTGTTGAAACTCGCCCGTGCCCCAGCATGAAACGTAGAGGAACCGGTCATCGAGCGACAAATTAATATCCGTCACCAAAGGCGGCACCGCCTTGAATCCCTGCAGCAGCGGCGGCAACTTGGCCGGATCGGCTGGCTCCGCCGGGATTTCGATCACTTTCGTAATTGCCCACTCGCCGTTCTTGCGATGCCACAGCCAGATGGAAGCCGACAAATCCTTCAGCGAAACCACCACGCCCACAAATCCGTAGGCCCGCGAAGGATCGTGCGCCGGCCGCAGCTCCAGCACCATCTGCTGCTCCGGGCCAAGATCGAGCGATTGCACGTGCCGCCGTCGCCGCAAGTCCCATACGTGCAGCGCGTGGCCGTAACCGCCTTTCAGCAAAACTTCCGGCACCACGCCGTGCTCCACCATGTTCGGCGTGCCCCATTCGCTGGTCAGCAGCGTGTCGTACCCCAGATGCCACCAGAAATCATAGTGAAAATACTGCGGCCCGCGTTCGATTTCCCACTTTCCCAAAACATCGAAGCTTTCCGGATCGAGAATGAAAATTCCGCCGGGCCCTTCTCCCTGCGGTGAACCCAGCGCGCTAACGAAAATGCCATTAGGCCCGCAATGCACCGTATGCGGCCGGCTGTAGCCGGTCCGCGCGGCGATCGTCGCCGGCTCGATGACCTTCACAATTTTTGGCTGGCGCGGATTCGGCTTCGTGTCAACGATGTGAATCCGCGACGAGCGGATGCCCGGAACCACCAGATAGCGCCGTTCGATGTGCGGGTGCGGCGCGTAGGGGCAGAGACAGGAACTGCACGCGTTCCATCCAAAGTGATGGAGTTCGTCGCCCACGTTCGGCATATCCACCTGTCCGACCTGCTTCCCATAACCCAACGATGCCGGGTCGAGATCGACCACGCCAATCGCGTCTGGCTTCCCGGTATAGGTGGGATTCAGCAACGCCACATAGCCCAATTTCTCGGCCGGGGCTTCGCCGGCCAGCTTCGGGGAAGGATAAAAGGTCGGATCCGGTCTCCACAGCTCCATGATGTTTCTCCTGTCGAGTTCTCGAGTTTTGCCCGCGCGGCCTTCTAGAAAGCAAATGCCCGCCACCAGAAAGACTGGCAAGCGGGCCTGGATCATTTCCTGCTCTGCGCCTGATGCGTTCGCTCAGTTCGCGCAGATGTCCCGCTCGGTCGAATTTTGACCGGCGCGACAACACGCATACAGGCGGAGCGAAAAGTTCACGCGTGGGAGAATACAACCCCACGAGCAGAGCCGTCAATCCCCGGGTGTGACCGCTACGAAACGCCGTATGTTGTCCTTCACTCGCCCGCGCTGATGGATTGCAATATGGGCATGCTCGCAGCAGTGGCGCCGTCTTGGTATTCCGCGAGCTTCAATTCCGTGGTCTCACCATACAGCAAATCCAGAATCACCCCTGTTCTTCCAGCCTCCAGATCAATAACATTGAGCAGCTTGGGAACGTACCCAGGACCGACATCTACCGACGGCCGTGGCTTTTCCACGGCCAAAATCTGTGGTTTTGGCTCTGCCTTCAGCCACGCCGCGATGATGTACATTGGCACGATTTCTGGGTCCATACCCCTCTTCCACTCCGCCTGCGCATAATATCGCATGCTGCCGTCCGCAATCCGAAACGCTTGCACGCGCATTCCCGGCGGCGCGTCCTTGATCGCCGCCTTTTCCGAATCCGCTGCATACAGTTTCATCTGCTGCGTAAGAAGCGCGGCGATCTCTGTCTCGAGATCCAACCCAACAGGTGAATCAAATAGCCCGATATGCACTTTCGACTTCAGGCTCTCTGAAATGGCCCCGGGATGCCGTTTCACGACGTAATAGCCTCTCGTGAGAAACAAGGAGCCCTTCTCCACGGTGCCCAGAGCCCCGATGAAGGAATCGTTGCCTACACCTTCATCGGTTTCGCACCCAATCAGGGTTGTCAGCTTGACCGTGCCGATGAGGCCTCCGCCATCGAGAAGGTCGTAGCGGTCGCCCAATTTGAACTTCTCCTTGTCCGGTTCCTTCTGAAATCGCTCGATGTAGCTGGTAGGTAGCCCGACAGGCTCAAAGAAATTGTCGACCGCGGGCGGGGCAATGATCCGTTCCACGGGAGCCATCGTGCCTTCGAATTGGACCGCGTCGAAGAAAATTACCACGCGGTTTCCGTCGTAGCGCCCGGCCAACCAGAAGCGCTCCGGCACTTTCTGTCCCATTGCAGGACGCCATGGCACGAACAAAACCCCGGATAACAGCACCACCTCCAACACGCCCTTGAAGATCTGGCTTCGGAGGATACGCATCGTCTTCTCCTGTCGCTTATGGTTCAGGTTACCATCTCGGTTTATCGCAGGACCGTATCCGATGAACAGAGTGACTTATGCATTAGGGCTGCATAAGTTCAGCGAACTACTGTAACGTCAGAAGCCGAATTGCGGTGTCGAGGAATAGAACCGGATCGGGAGAAATGGCGCAAATGGAAAACGAGAAGAAATCGATTGTGGTCAGCAGGAGAGAGTTTCTGGCTTCGTCGGCAATCGGTTTGGCGGGAAGCACTTTCGCCGGAGCTGGATTGCCATTCGAAAGATCGATTCAGGGTTCGGCCAAGAGTGGCCCGAATATGAGCGCTTCTCGAGTGATTATTGACACCGATCCGGGGACCGACGATGCATTTGCGCTGCTGCTGGCGATGCGCTCGCCGGAGTTGAAAATCGAGGCGATCACGCCAGTCTCGGGCAACGTGCCCCTGGAGTTGACGCTGCCGAATGCGCTGCGCATGGTGGAAATCGCCGGCCGCACGGATATTCCCGTTGCCGCCGGCGCAAAAGTGCCGCTGGTGCGGCGGCTGGTCACGGCCGAATACGCACATGGCAACAACGGCTTGGCCGGAACCGTTTTCCCCGAGCCGAAGATCAAGCCGGTTGCCGAGCCCGCCGCCGAACTGATTCGCCGCGTTGTAAGAAGCTACCCCGGCGAAATCACTTTCATCACAATTGGGCCGCTGACCAACGTCGCCGCCGCGTTGCTTGGTGACGACGGACTCGCGCCAATGGTCAAAGGCGTCGTGATGATGGGCGGCTCGCTCTCCGGTGGAAATATCACACCTTCCGCGGAATTCAATGTCTATGTCGATCCCGAAGCCGCGCGCGTCGTCTTCCAATCGGGCATCCCCATCACCATGGTTGGCCTCGACGTCACGCGCAAGACCGCGCTGACCTGGGACTATGTGCGCGAACTTGAATCGAGCGCGGACCCCGTCGCCCAAGCCGCCGCAAGAATTGCCCGAAACACAATGGAGATGGATGAAAAGGCAGGCTACGCCACCGGGCAGAAGATGCACGACTCGCTGGCTGTGGCCGCGTTCCTCGATCCGTCGCTGCTGCGATTCGAAAAGTTCTATGTCGATATCGAAACTTCCGGCGAACTTTCCGCCGGAGAGACCATTGGCTACAGCCCGTACAGCGGCGATCTGCGCAAAACGCTTGAATGGGGAAAGCAGAACGGCAAGCTGGACATGCCGATCCGCGGCTCTGCTCCATTGCTGGGCCGGACGGAGGTTTCTCCCGTTCTGCGCAAGCACTGGGTGCCAAACACAGAGGTTGCGATGGATGTGGACTCCGCTCGCTTCTTCAAGCTTTTTCTCGGGCGGCTTACGGGAAAGGCATCCTAGCCCGGCCGGCGGGAACCAAGAATGGCTATTGCCATTCTCATTTCGTGCGGTATTCTAGGCCTTCGCGAAAATGAGACTGAGGCGTCCACGTTCCAGCGCTCCGGGAAAGAAACTGGCCGCGTATGTGTGCCTGCTGGCGGTGTTTTTGCTGTGGGCGCCCGCCTGGGCTGCTGCCTTTCAGGCGGAGCGGATGGCCTGCTGCTCGGCAGGCATGTGCCCACTGCACGGCCGCGCGCCAAAGAAGAGTTCCCACGATTCCGATGCGCAAAAGCAGGGCCAATTGGCCACCTGCGAGCACCACGGCCGCAAATCCGCGATGGACTGCAGCATGGCCTGCTGCCATCCATCCGATCCCACGGTGACCTCCGCCGTGATCTTCGTGCTTCCTAGCCCGTTGCAAATCTCCTCACCTTTGCTCTCGGGCAGAGCTGAGGTAGCAATTGCACTCCGCGCTCCGTCGTTCGTTTACGATCCGGCGTCTCCCCCTCCGCGAAGCTGATACCTCGATTTTCTAATTTCCATTTTCTATTTTCGGCTCCTACCAACCCTGAGAGCGGACTCGCTCACACGCGGCCATGGCCGCATTGCTACGCATCCTCAAGGAGAAGAATTCATGTTGCGACGTTCTTTGCTTTCGCTCGTGCTGGGGCTAACAGCTGCGGGCTTCGTCTTTGCCACGGTGTTTGCCACCGTGCGCGGCATCGTCCACGATCAGCAACACCGGCCGATCGCCGATGCCGAAGTTGTCCTGAAAGCCGTCCATTCCGAATTTACGCAAAGCACGAAAACCGATGGACAAGGAGAATTCCACTTCGATTCCATTCCCGTCGGCGAATACACTCTGGCCTTTTCCAAGGAGGGCTTCGCCCCCGGGCGAGAGGATGTGACGGTGCTCTCCGGCACGGCGCCGATTATCCATTACGAATTGCAAGTGGGGCAGTCCGAGCAGACGGTCACGGTCACATCCGAAGCTCCTCCAGCGCAGACCGAATCCGTGACGCCGACAACCCTGGTCAGCCGTCAGGACATCGCCATCACTCCCGGCGCCAACCAGACAAACAGCTTTAACATGATCACGAACTTTGTTCCGGGTTCCTACGTTACACACGACCAGTTGCACATCCGCGGCGGCCATCAGGTGAGCTGGCTGATCGACGGCGTTTCCATACCCAACACCAACATCGCCAGCAACCTTGGCCCCCAGATCAATCCGAACGACATTGATATGCTTGAAGTCCAGCGCGGCAGCTATTCCGCCGACTACGGCGACCGCACCTATGGCATTTTCAACGTGGCGCCGCGCACCGGCTTCGAGCGTAATAACGAGGCCGAGCTGATTTTGAGCGCCGGGAATTTCTACCAGACCGACGATCAGCTGAATTTCGGCGGACACACCAACCGTTTCGCCTATTACGCCAGCCTGAATGGCAATCGCACAAATCTGGGTCTGCAAACACCCACCAGCGCGGTCATTCATGACGCCGCGAACGGCTATGGCGGCTTTACTTCCCTCACCTACAACGTCGATGCGAAAGACCAACTGCGTTTCGTCGGCCAGCTGCGTCAGGACTTCTACCAGGTTCCGTTCGATCCCAACGACCCGAACATCGACCCCGGCACTTTCCTGCAGGACACGAACAAGGAGCGGGATGGCTTTGTCCTCGTCACGTGGCTGCACACGTTCAGTCCAGGACTCATCCTGTCGGTTTCACCCTTCTATCACTACAACAACGTCAATTACGAAAGCAGTCCGCTGGACATCCCCAGCTCCGCCACCGAAAACCTCACCTCGAACTACGAGGGCGGTGAAGCCAACCTTTCCTGGGTCGCCAACTGGAACAACCTACGCGCCGGCCTCTACGGCTTCGCCCAGCAAAGTACGCAAACCTTCGGCTTGATTTGCAATTCGCCGGGCGATTGCGAAAACGTAGATCCCCCCGTCACTTCCAGTCCCAATGGCGGGCTTGCCGCCATCTATGTGGAAGACCAGGCAAAAGTCGGCAAATGGATTACCCTGAACGCCGGCGTGCGCCAGTCGCATTTCTCGGGCGGCGTCGTCGAAAACGCCACCAGCCCCCGCGTCGGAGCATCCCTCCGCATCCCCAAGTTAAACTGGGTCTTCCGCGCCTTCTACGGGCACTTCTATCAGGCGCCGCCGCTGCTCACGGTCTCAGGCCCATTGCTGGATGCTGCGAACAATCAAGATCTCGGCTTCATTCCCCTGCAAGGCGAGCGCGATGAAGAGCACCAATACGGCGTGACCATTCCGCTTTGGGGTTGGACCATTGATGCCGATACTTATCTGACCCGCGCCAAGAATTTCTTCGACCACAACAATTTCAACAACTCCAATCTCTTTTTCCCCGTCACCATTCAGGGCGCGCGCATCAGCGCGTGGGAGTTGACCCTTCGCTCGCCCCGCATCTATAAGCGCGGGCAGTTGTATGTGACCTATTCCAACCAGCTCGCCTTGGGTTTTGGCGACATTAACGGCGGCCTCACCGACTTTTCCTTCGGCGATGGCTATGGCTATCTCGACCACGACCAGCGCAACACGCTCCACGTCGGCGGACAGGTCTCCCTGCCTTGGCGCAGCTACGCCTCCACCGACGTTTACTATGGCTCCGGCTTCACCAACGGCAACTCCCCGCCGGACCCCAATAGCCACCTAGAACCTCACACAACTTTCGACCTTACGCTTGGAAAAGACTTCGGCGAGCGCTTTTCGCTCTCCGTTACCGGACTCAACGTTGCAAACCGCCGGGTACTGCTCGACAACAGCTTCACTTTCGGTGGGACCCATTGGAACAATCCGCGCGAAATTTACGCGCAGTTGCGCTATCGTTTTCACTATTGAGGAAAAAATGAGAAGAACTTTAGCAACATTCTTACTGATTGCGGCCTGCCTGGCGGTAGGATGCAATTCCAAACCTGCAAAACATTACGCGATTGAAGCCATCGTGATCTCCGCCGATGCCGGCAAGAAGCTCATCATTGTGAAACACGGCGATATCCCGGGCCTCATGCCCGGCATGACCATGACCTACGAAGTAGCGGACCCGCATCAGATTGAAAACCTGCAGCCCGGAGATAAAATATCCGCCGATCTCGTCGTCTCCGACAGTGTGGGCAGGCTCGAGAAAATCCAACTCCTCAGCAAGGGCGATGGAAAAGTCGTGCCGGGAACATCCCAACGCATTCCGCAAAAAGGCGACAACGTTCCGGACTTTGCGCTCGTCAATCAGGACGGCAAGCCGATTCACTTTCACGATTTTCACGGCAAGAGCCTTCTGGTCACCTTCATCTACACGCGATGCCCCCTGCCGGATTTTTGCCCGCGTATGAATGAGAATTTTCGGGCGGTGCAGGAACTTCTTGAAGCCATGCCCGAAGCCAAACAACGCGTAGTTTTCCTGAGTATCAGCTTCGACCCAAAGAACGATACGCCTGCGGTGCTGAAGCACTACGGCTCGGTCTACAAAAAGACTGCGGCCGGGGAAAGGCCATTCGAATGGCAGTTCGCCGCCCCCTCAGAAAAAGACTTGCCGGAGTTGGCTCAGTTTTTCGGCCTGGTCTATCAACCGGACGGCGCGCAAATCGTCCACTCACTGAGCACCACGCTGATCGGCGCCGACGGCAAAGTCGCTGATTGGTACTCCGGCAACGACTGGAGCCCCGCCGACGTCGCTCAGGCCATTCTCAAGTTGTTGCAGGTCGCTTGATGAGAGTAGTCCAGGAAACGCCGAATCTCTTCCGCCTCACGCGGCTGGGCAACATTAATTGTTTTCTAGTGCGCGAAACAGACGGTTTCACGCTGATCGACACAAATCTACCCGGCAGTGCGGGCGCGATCCAGCGTGCCGCCGTGCGTCTCGGCTCCCCGATCCGGCGCATCGCGATGACCCATGCCCACATTGATCACGTGGGCTCACTGGACGCCCTCTGTGCTTCCCTGCCGCACGTGGAATTCGTAATTGGCCAACGCGAGTCGCGATTGCTTCGGCGTGACTTCACGTTGGATGCCGGCTCCTACATCGATGTGCGCGATAATTCCCTGATTGCCGGTGACGCGCTGGTCACACAATTCGGCTTGGTGGCCGCGGGCGTGCTCCGCCCGTTTTTCCCTTTTGCTGCCCTTTTCTCCTGGAACCGGCTGCTGGCCGTGAAAAGCGCGAGCAGGCTCCAGCAACTGATGCCATCCCTTCTGGCTTCCGGCCACGGGTCCACGCTCCCTTCTCCCGCTCAAGCGCTCGACGCGGCTGTGGAGGAAGCCTTCCGCCAGTTTCCCGAAGCGAAAGAGTCCTGAAACCGCGAACAAGTTGCACACTGGCGCAACCCCGCGATAGACTTGCGTAGAATTCAGGCGATGGAGTTCGCCATAACCGCCGCGGCCGCACCCGCCGCGGCTGATGACTCCTGGCTGCCCGGCGGCGCCAGGAGTTTTTTCTTCTGCGCGCGGCCCGCAGCCGGATCGGAGACACTTTGCGTTTATTGCTGATTGGGGCGTTCGGCGCAGTCGGCACCCTGGCCCGCTACGGATTGCAGGGCCTGGTACAAATCAAAATGGGCAGTACCTTTCCCTATGGCACGCTACTCATCAATCTTACCGGCTGCTTCTTCCTTGGCTTGATCGGGCAGATGCTCCTCAATCGCGTCATTGTACCGCCGGAGTGGCGCATGGCCATCGCCGTCGGGTTCTTTGGCGGCTACACCACGTTTTCGAGTTTCGGTTGGGAAACCGCAAAGATGCTGGAGTCCGGCGAATGGCTCCGCGCCACCACCTATGTCGCCACAAGCGTGGTGTTCGGTTTGTTACTTTCGGTCGCCGGCATCCGCCTGGCCAATCACATCTAGGAAGACGCCATGACACACCAGAAATTCGAAGGCGAACGCACGCTGATGCGCATTCACATCGGCGAATCCGACAAATGGCAGGGAAGGCCGCTGCACGAAGCCATTGTCCAAATGTTGCGCAAGGAAGGGTTCTCCGGAGTCACGGTGCTCCGCGGAGTGGCGGGTTACGGCTCTTCAAGCGTCTATCACACCGACAAACTTCTTCGGCTCTCGCAGGACCTGCCCATCATTCTCGAAATCATCGAAACGCAGGAGCATATTGACACGCTGCTGCCGCGCCTGGATGAAATGGTGGATGGCGGCCTGATCACGCTCGAAAAAGTGCGGGTGATTCTCTACAGACCCGCCAAGCGATAGACGATACACTAACCCGCGTGAATCCCGAGATGCCTGCTGCGCAGAAATCGTCCAACGGCTGGCTCAATCGCACTGTTCTCGGCGTGGGCGTCACCAGCCTGTTCAGTGACTGGAGCCACGAAATCGCCACCGCGGTTCTGCCAGCGTTTCTCGCCACGATTGGCGCAGGGCCCGCCTGGCTGGGCGCCATTGAGGGCATCTCGGACGGAATTTCCAGTTTCGCCAAACTCGGCGCGGGCTATTACACGGATCGGCTTAAAAAGCGCAAACCGCTCGCGGTTTTTGGCTATGCGTTTACTGCGCTGGCGACTGCTTCGTTTGCTTTTGCCACCCAGGCAGTGCACGTACTGTTCGGACGCGCGGCCGCCTGGCTCGGGCGCGGCGTGCGTTCGCCGGCAAAAAAGGCCTTGCTGGCCGCGGATATAGCGCCGGCAGCGTACGGCCGGGCGTTCGGACTGGAGCGCTTGATGGACACGGTCGGCGCCATCGCCGGCCCGTTGACTGCACTCTGGCTATTGAAGGCCACGAATCATAACTACCGCGCCGTCTTTTTGTGGACCCTGCTACCCGGCCTGATTGCCGCGTTGACGTTCTGGCTGCTGGTTCGCGAGCGCCCGTTCGAAGCTAGAAAAAAACTTTCCTTCTTTCATGGTCTTCGCAGCCTGCCGCGCAACTATCGCGAATTTCTCCTGGGCGTCGGCGTCTTCGGATCCGGCGATTTCTCCCACACGCTTCTGATTCTGTATGCCACGCGTCTCCTGGCTCCTGCGCATGGCGCCGCCCGCGCGGCTAGCCTCGCCGTTGCCCTCTACACGTTGCATAACGTCTTCTACGCTGGATGGGCTTACGTCAGCGGCTGGCTCAGCGACAACGTTCCGCATCGCAAAACCATTCTCGCCGCTGGCTACGCCTTGGCAGGAGTGACCGCGGTCTTGCTCACCACCACGCCGGCTTCTTTCTGGCTTCTTGCCGGTCTATTCGTTCTTGGAGGGATTTACGTCGGAACGGAGGAAGCCCTCGAAGACTCCCTGGCCGCCGAACTCGTCTCTAGAGAACAGCACGGCATGGCCTTCGGAACCTTGGCTGCCGTCAACGCGGTTGGGGATTTTCTATCGAGCCTGATCGTGGGATTTCTCTGGTCGGCGGTCTCGGCGAAAGCCGCGTTTTCGTTTTCGGCGGCGCTATTCTTCGTCGGAGCTTTCCTGATTCTGCGGCTTCGCAAGTAAATCTTCGTCCCGCGCCATTTCTTCCAGTTTGGCGCCCTTCTTGGAAGCCTGCATCCGGCGATGTACTTCCGCCAGCAAATACTTGCGCAGATTTTCCGGCACCACACCGGGAGCCGCGAGTTCTCGCAAGTCTTCTACGGTCAATTGCGGCAGGAAGCTCAGGACCAACGACAGCGGCGTGGCCGCATTGCGCACCAATGCGAGCCGCACGTTGTAAAACTGCGACCACTTGCGATGATTCGCCACGGTCAGGACCACGGACTGCAACAGCTTTTCACGCCAAAGCACCTTCAGGACTTGCGCCTCCGTGAGCCTCGGATTCTCCAGTGCAATCTCCAACACTTGTTTGTGTCCTGTCGCCATTAGCGCGCCAACCACGCGTCCCGGGCCGCGCCGCGCCAGCGTGATGCGCTGCCCAAGCGGCAATTGCGGCAGGCGCGCGATGATGTACTCCTCGGCATGACGCTTCAATTCGGCAGGCGTCGCGGGTGACAAGGAATATTGCACCAGATCCATCAAATAGAGGTCGCGCAAGAGTCGCAGGCCGACCAAACGTGGCGCACGTGGATGAAACACCAGCGCCTTCTTCACCGCATAGCTCTTCAAAAATGCCTTGCTGGCCGCGACATGCTCCAGCACTTCGGTGGGGAGATCCTTGCGAGCCAGCAGCAAGCCGAGTGATGTTTCATCCAGCCCGGGATTTTCCAAGAGTGATAGCAGCACATCGGCCGATAGATGGTAGAGGAACGACTTCAATTCCTCGCCGGCAGCCTGCCGGGCGCGTTCGCGTTGCTGTTCGATTGGATTCACGCGCGCTTCCTCAGACACGAGCCGGCAGCTGCAGCGCCATTTGCGCCGCGGCCTCGGCAGGACTTATCTTCAGTTCACCGAATTGCGCAAACGGCACGGCTTTTCGCAAGTGGTCATCCAAGCGTTCGTCGAAATACCTGGAGCGTCCCAGCATGCCACCCGTCTTCGCCAATAGGAATTTCTGCGATTGCAGCTCCAGCCGTTCAGCCAAATCTTTCACGAGGCCGGCAAGCGCCGTCGTGCATTCTTCCACTAACTCGCGGGCCACAGGATCGCCTGTTTCCGCGGTTTGCAGCACCACCGGAAACAAGCGGGGCAAAACATCGTCGGGTGCAGCGTTGATGCGCGCCTGCAACTCCGGCCAACCTGGCTCGCTGGTTTCGGCCAGAATGCGTTGGCCAAGAAGCGTATTGGCGCCGGTCCGTTCAAAGTGGCGAAGAGTCAGTTTCACGGCATTTTGTCCCACGTCGTACGCGCTGCCCTCGTCTCCCAGCAAGTAGCCGTGGCCGCCAACGCGGGCGGCATGTCCTTGCGCATCGCGGCCCACCGCGGCGGAGCCGGTTCCTGCGATGAGCACGATAGCCGCGCCCTCTCCAGTGCCCTCCAACGTCAACTCCAGGTCCGTGCACACGCGAATCATCTTCCCCGGAAATTCTTCTTCCAGCAGCCGCTTCATCTTCTGTGCCGATTCGGGATGGGCAGTCCCTGCCAACCCAGCGCACAGCGAAGTGACTTCTTCCATAGAAATTCCTGCATTCAGAACCGCAAGCCGTGCGGCATCGCTGATCGAAGCTAAGGCTCCCCCAAACCCGACGCGATTCGGATTCGACGGGCCGCCGCGGCTCCGCGCGACGATGCGTCCATCCTCGCCCATCAAGGCACACTCGGTCTTCGTCCCGCCTCCATCAAGCCCCAGAACATAGCGCATGAGAAAAGCATACGCGAGCTCTAACCCGTTCGCGCAACGAAGCCAGCCGGAGTGCTGAAACCGTCGCCTTATCCGCAACGACACCCGAACGCTTTCTTGACGCTTCAGGAGGCAACCACTATTCTCGACTCACTTCGCGCAGTGCGCGTGCGCGAAAATCCGGAATTCATGCACATCCACGTCCTTGACCTGGCCATCGTCATCGTTTATCTGCTGGGTGTCACCGCGCTTGGCGTCTATTTCCGGAAAACACAGCACGACGTGCGCGATTATTTTCTCGGCGGCCGGACCGCACCTTGGTGGGCATTGGCCTTGTCGATTGTCGCCACGGAGACTTCCACGCTCACGATCATCGGCACGCCGGCGCTCGCCTATTCGGGCAACATGACCTTCCTCCAACTGGTTTTCGGCTATCTGCTGGGCCGCTTTTTGATTTGTTTGATCTTCCTGCCCGGCTATTTCCGCGGCGATTTTCTCACCGCCTACGCGGTCATCGAAAAACGCTTCGGCCCACGCATGCGCTCGGTCGCCGCCGTCACGTTTCTTGGCACGCGAACGCTCGCCGAAGGCGTGCGCGTCGCGGCCATCGCCCTCGTCGTCAGCGTCGCCCTGGGAACGTCGCAGCGCCTCGCCGTGTTCATCGTCATCGCGCTCACGATCCTCTACACCTTCGAGGGCGGAATGAAAGCGGTGATCTGGACCGACGTCGCACAGTTTCTGCTCTATCTCGCGGGCAGTCTCGTCACCTTCGCAGCCCTCCTCCACCGCATTCCCGGCGGCTGGCCGGAAGTGCTGCAAATCTCCGCCGCCAGCGGAAACAAACTACATGTGCTCGATTTCACCTGGAACCTGGCCACGAAATATACCTTCTGGTCCGGCGTCATCGGCGGCGCGTTTCTTACCATGGCCAGCCACGGCACCGACCAAACCATCGTCCAGCGCCTTCTGGCGGCCCGTAGCCAGAAGGACAGCCAGAAGGCCCTGCTCGCCAGCGGCTTCATCGTCCTCCTTCAATTCGCGCTGTTTCTTCTCGTCGGTGTTCTGCTTTTTGTCTTCGCGCAGCACGTTCCATTGCTTGCGCCTGGCGATCGCACCGACAGCATTCTGCCCGCATTTCTTGTCCGCGAAATGCCCACCGGTCTCGCCGGCATTCTGCTCGCTTCCATCCTGGCCATCGCCATGTCCAACGCCAGCGGCTCTCTTAATTCCCTCGCCGCTTCCAGCGTCGTGGATTTCGCGCGATTCCGCGGCAACGAAAACGATCCCGCCGCCTTCCTTCGCCTCTCGCGCCGCATGACCCTTGTCTGGGGCTCCGTCCTCATCGTTTTCGGCCTGCTTCCCTGGAGCCATCTGCTCGAAGCCGGGCTCATCGTCGCCTCGCTTCCCTTCGGCAGCCTGCTCGGCCTTTTCTTCCTGGGCACCTTCGATTCCCGTGCCAACGCCACCGGCTCACTGATCGGCATGATCGCCGGACTCGCAGCCGTCCTGCTCGTCCTCGGTTTCACACACATCGCCTTCACCTGGTACGTACTCATCGGCTCTTGCGTGACGTTTCTACTGGGCGCGCTTGTTAGCCGCATTGGGGGTCGGAGCTCTAGCTCCGACGGGGTCAAGGCCGACAAAAAAAGGCTTTAGCCCATGAGGAACTGCTATTCTCTCTTCTCCCAGTTTTGAATAGCTTGCGAAGGACTATGACCGAAAAACGCCTGGAACTTGTGCGCGGCCTCGGCCCCTGGGCGGCCATGGCCATGGTGGTGGGTCACATCATTGGCACCGGCGTTTTTCTGGTTCCCAGCGCGATGGCGCGCGCCACTGGCTCCGTGGGGCTGATTTTCCTGGTTTGGATTGTCGGCGGAATTCTCTCGCTTTTTGGCGCTCTCACGATCGCGGAACTCGGCGCCGCCATGCCGGAAGCTGGTGGGCCCTACGTCTACTTGAAGCGCGGATTCGGGCCTGTCTGGGGATTTCTGTTCGGGTGGATGAACAACATGGTCGGCAAGCCCGCGTCCATCTCTACGATTGCCGCGGGATTTCTAATCTTTGTAGGTTTCTTTGTGCCCGCGGTGCGTACGCCGATCTTCACCCTGCACCTGAGCGTGCCGTTCACCGGCCGCACTTCGGAATTTGTCTTTACCTGGGCACAGCCGCTGGCTGCGGCAGCCATCGCCTTCATCAGCGTCGTCAACTATCTCGGCGTGCGGCTGGCCGGGCGCCTGCAAGTGGCGCTGACCGCTATCAAGATTGGCGCAATCCTGGCCGTCGTTGTTTTGGGCTTGCTGTTCGGTGGTCACCGCACATCCAGCACGCAAGCATTTCTGCCACCCTCGCTTCATTTGGGACTACTCACGGGCTTTCTGACCGCCATGGTTGGCGCGCTCTGGGCCTATGACGGCTGGATTGATCTCACCTTCGCGGGTTCGGAAATTGTCGAACCGCAAAAGAACATTCCTCGCGCCGTGGTCGGCGGCACGATGCTGGTCGGCGTGATTTATCTGCTGGCCAACGCTGTCTATTTCCGCGTTTTGCCAATCGAGGTGGTGGCCGCTGCCCAGAACGTCGCGTCGGAAACGGTGCGCGCCTTTGCTGGCTCTCGAGCGGCCGCGTGGATCAGCGCGGCGATGGTGGTATCCGCCTTCACCACGCTCAATTCCTCCATTCTCACCGGGGCGCGCGTGCCCTACGCCATGGCACTAGACGGCGTGTTCTTTCGCCTGGCGGACGGGATTCATCCGCAATTCCGGACGCCTTCGGGCGCCATCGTTTTTCAAGGGATACTGGCGTGCATCATGGTTCTCACCGGCCAATTCGAAGACCTGTTCTCTCTCTTCATCTTTGCGCAATGGATTTTCTACGCGCTCTCGGTCGCCTCAGTCTACGGCTCCCGCCGCAAAGAGCCGGATTTGTCGCGGCCGTATCGTGCCTGGGGTTATCCCCTCGTTCCCGGCATTTTCGTGGCGGGCGCTTTCGCCTTGACGGTGAACCTGTGGCTGCAGCGGCCAGGGCGATCCACGATCGGCCTGTTGCTGATCCTCGCCGGCCTGCCCTTCTATCGCCACTGGCAGAAACGCGCGGCATCGTAGCGCCGCCATCTTGGCGGCAAGCATTCTTATTTTGTTGCCAAACCTGGGAGTAAGCACACTTGCCCGCTAGAAGCAGGCGCTGCCAATTGGCCGGGGAACGCCGATCTCCCGGTCGGCGCTCTTGTTCTTCTCTTAACTTTCAACTTTAAACCTTCAACCCTGAACTGCCTTTAGAAGTTCGGCGCCCCCGCGGTCGCGCTCCGATTGCACGCGCCAGTTGGCACTGCCAACATTCCCAGCATCGCCTTCACGGGCACTTCGATCGATGGATGCATACCCTTGGCCATCGATTCAATGCCCGTCACCAGCCGCCCCGCCGGCCGCGAAACATGCCCATTCGCATCCAGAGCAAACACGTGCCCGTCGCGCACCGCGGGAATTGCGTACCACTCCTCCGGAAATGCCAGCGACAAATATTCATCGCGAGCCTGCTCCGCGTTATACCCGCACGGCGCGATGAACATCACTTGCGGCCCGGCCGCCACAATCTCCTGCATCGTCACCCGCCGCGACGGCGCCTTGGCCTTGCCCAGCACGTCTACTCCGCCCGCGTGCTCCACCATTTCCGGCACCCAATGCCCGCCCACATAAAACGGCTGCAACCACTCGAGCACGACTGCTTTCGGGCGCTCCGGCAGCGGCGCCAGTTGCTCCTGAAGCTGCCCCAAACGCTCGCCAATCCGGGTCACCAGATGCTGCGCGTGTTCGCGTCGCCCCGTGGCCTCGCCAATCCACAAAATGTCGCGCCACACGTCGCCCAGGTCGCGGGGGTCCAGGCTGATAATTACCGGCTGTTTGGAAAGCCGGGCAAGCGCCGCGCCCAGTTCCTCCGGCGTGGCCGCGCAGACGTGGCAAAGGTCCTGCGTAAAAATCATGTCCGGCGCCAACTCTTCGAGTAGCTTGCCATCCACGGCATAAATGGATTCGCCTCGCTCGACGTGCTCGCGCACCTGGCGGTCGATCTCTGGCTTTGGTGTGTCAAGTGGAATCCGCGACGAAACCACGGTGGTTTTCGTCTTCGCGCGCAGCGGGTAATCGCATTCGTGGCTGACGCCGACGATCTCCTCGTCCAGCCCCAGCGCAAACAGCACTTCTGTAGCCGATGGCAATATGGATACGATTCGCATACAGCGGACTCTAGCACATTCCCGCCACCGGAGCGATTCAGGAGAAATGGACTCAGCCTCCAATAAGCTGACCTACTGGAAGTTGAGCGAGTGGTATCATACTTAAACTGCTGCTTGGCCTTCCCAGGCAAACCTGTGATGACAGATTCCCAGTTGCTAGATAAAGCCTGCGCACTGCGTGAGCAAGGAAAGTTCCGAGAGGCATACGACTTGTTCATGCTCGCCGCGGATCGGGCTGACAGTCCGTTAGACAAAGCAGGCATTCTTCTGAACGCGACGACCAACCTGACTCAGTCTGATGAGCAAGCACGTTCACGAAATCAACTAAAGCAGATACGCGAACTGTTGGGCGCTATAAACCCGTCGGAGATGAACAAGGATGAACAAGACGAGTTTGTTCACGTACTGTTGGAACCGAAATCGAGGAGGCAGAGGTATTGGTGACCGAGGGTAAAGTTGACGCAGCAATCGAACAACTGGGGAGCACCCTTGCACGGTTTAAAGACGAAATCCAAGGGCCAAATCGAATAGATATTTACGATGAAATCCAAACCCGTCGAGCATACTTCCTTACGGACCTAGACCAATTCAAAAAAGCAATGCCTATTCTGGAAGAGGCAAAGGGCCGACGGAATGATGATCCCATCTTCCTGTTTTACCTGGGGCACTGTTATTTCAGGGCCAAACGGTGGGACGAGGCTCAAGAAAAACTTGAGCGGGCGCTAGCCCTCAGGCCGCGACCCGGTATTGCCTTTCAAGCACACGGATCGCTCGGAATGGTTTTGTGCGAAACGGGAGACTATAAAAGGGCGAAGCAAGAGTTGGAAACCTGCGCGAGATCCGCGGCCCCGGACTACATCAAGCAAGCCGATATCTGGAAGTGGCTCGAATACACCTGCGCGCGACTCGGACTCAAAGAAGAAACGCAGCAATACAGCCAATTGGCACGACCTTCTTGAGCAATGGGCCCGATAACTGGTGTCGGCTCAGTGCACATAGGTGGCTATTTGTAGAGCAAATATCGACGCCGCACCGCGTCATACGCGGCCAAATCTTTGCCCCAACTGGCGATGATTTCGTTGGGCGCAACCCCGCTCTCGAGCTGCTCTACCGTGGAATCGTTCCCGAGCAGCAGAAGCATTTTGCTGTAGTCGAAGTGCTCGGGATATTTCTTGTGCAACTCTACGGCAATCTCCAGTCCCACCCGCATCGAACGCGCCGCCGCCCGGTCCGTCACCCGGATGCCCACGCCGCCGCAATGCTGCCCTGCATATAACCCGCTTACAGGAATGAACGGCTGGTTGACGAAGTGCACGCCCGGCAGAGTCTTTTCATTCAAGTCCTCGGCGACATCCTCTCCATTGATCCATGGCGCGCCAAACTCCTCGAAAGGTGTCTCGGTGCCACGGCCCACCGAAACCCCGGCATTCTGCAGAATCTCCAGCCCGGGATAGAGAATCGCGCCTTTCAGTGTGCGTAGATTCGGCGAAGGCGGAATCCAGCGCGAACCCGTGCTCTCGAAAAAATAGTTTCGGTGCCAGTTCTTCATGGCAATCACGTGAAGCTGCGCTTTAATGTGATTCTCCGTGTTGTAAAACTGGGCGAGCTCTCCGATCGTCAGCGCATACCGTACCGGCAGCGGGTAATAGGCCACGAACGAAGTTTTCTCCGCGTCCAGCATCGGCCCTTCCACAATTTCTCCATTCAGCGGATTAGGCCGGTCCAGCACATAAAATTCGATGTTGTGCTTGGCCGCCTCTTCCATGCAGTAGCCCATCGTGGAAGTGTAGGTGTAAAACCGCACGCCGGCGTCCTGCACATCGAAGACCAGTGCATCGATTCCCCGCAGCATTTCATCGGTAGGACGAAGATGGTCCCCAAAAAGGCTGTAGATGGGCAAGCCTGTCGAAGGATCCTTCGACGAAGCAATCTTCTCGTCTGAATGTCCAGCGATTCCATGCTCCGGGCTGAATAAAGCGACCAGTTGTACTCCTGGTGCATGCGCCAGCAATTCGATTGTGGTCTTTCCCTGAAAGTCCACGCCCGTGTGATTCGTAATGAGGCCGACATGCTTCCCCTTCAACGGCGCAAACTTCTCCGCCTCCAGCACATCGATCCCCATCTGCACGCGCCCGACATGCCTCTGCGTGCCTGTCGAACTATGGCGCTTTTTCGTCTGAGCTAAGCCGTCCGGTGCACCAAAAAAAAGAGGCAGAATGGCAAAAATGAAAATCCAGCCCATGCGTGCACTTAGGCCGGCCAGGGAGCGAGGTTTCATATGTCCCAATGATATTCTGGAACCTGTTTTCCGCACCTTCATTGTGAGCGGGAAGTGCGCGTGCTATATACAGTCAAGGCATGGGGCATGGCAGGGATTTTCTCGATATGAACCGGCGTAGCGCCCGTCTTTTGCTGTTGCCCTTGCTCCTTCTATCCCTTATGACACCGAAAGCCCGCAGCCATTCGCGCAGCCGGAAGCCCGCGAAGACCGCCAAGCAGCAAAGTCCTTCGCAAACGCCAAGCACCACTGCAACCTCGCAAACCGACGCGCAGTGGGTCGAATCCACGCTGAAAGGAATGACCGTCGAGGAAAAGGTGGGGCAGCTTCTCTTCACCACCTACCACGGAAGCTTTGCCTCCACCGATTCCTCGGCCTACGCGCAGATGATGCACGACGTCGAGCAGCTCCACGTCGGCGGCTTCATCAACGTCACGCAAGGCTCGCCGCTCGGCTATCTGAAAAGCCAGGCCTACCCAACGGCGGTTTTAAGCAACCAGTTGCAGACCAAATCCAAACTGCCCTTGCTGATCGGTGCGGATTTCGAACGCGGCACCGCCATGCGCCTCGATGAAGGCACCTCTTTCCCCACGGCCATGGCCCTTGCCGCCGCCAGAAATCCCAAAGACGCCTACACGATGGGCAAGATCACCACCCTGGAAGCACGCGCCGCCGGGATTCAGTGGATTTACGCGCCCGACGCGGACGTGAACAGCAACCCGGCCAATCCCATCATCAACACGCGCTCGTTCGGCGAAGATCCCCAGCGTGTCGCGGAGTTTGTCACGCAGTTCATCCGCGGCGTGCAGGAAAACGGCGGCCTGGCGACCGCGAAACACTTCCCCGGCCACGGCGACACTACCGCCGATTCGCACATCGATTTGCCCGTTGTCCGTTCGGATCGCGAGCACCTGGAGAAAGTGGAACTCGTGCCCTTTCGCGCGGCCATCGCCGCTGGTGTTGGCAGCATTATGACCGGCCATTTGAACGTGCCGGCTTTGGAGCTTGATCCCAACACGCCGGCAACGCTTTCTTCTCGCATTCTCGCCGACCTACTTCGCAAACAACTCGGATTTCAAGGCCTGATTGTCACCGATGCCATGGACATGGGCGGCGTCACTGTGCGGTTTGCTCCGGGCGATGCGGCCGTGCGCGCCGTCCTGGCTGGCGCTGATGCGTTGCTCATGCCGCCGGTGCCGGATGCTGCCTATGAAGCTCTGCTGGCCGCGGTTCAATCTTGCCAAATTTCCCAGGAACGCCTCGACGCCAGCGTGCGCCGCATTCTGGAAGCGAAGGCACGCTTGGGTTTGCAGAGGAATCGCCTGGTCGACACCAACGCGCTCAATGCAAACTTCGGCAGCGTCGCATGGCAAGCCGATTCGCAGGAGATTTCCGACCGCGGTGTGACTCTGCTGCGGGATGTTCCCCACCGCCTGCCACTGGATGGAACAAAGCCAGCCCGCGCGTTGCTGGTTTGCCTATACGCCGATCCCGAGCCGTATCCCGGCGAAGATCTCGAGCGCGAATTGCGCCAGCGCTTCGACTCCGTTGTCACGCTGCGCGCCGACACGAAATTTGCTAAAGCGGAAAACTTGAAACTTCCACCGCCCGACTCCTACGACATCGCGATTCTTGCGCTCTTCGTGCGTGTCAGCGACCGCAAGGGAGACGTGGATGTCCCCGCCGATCAGTTCCCGCTGATTCAGCAAATCTACAAATCCGGCAAGCCGGTTATTTCAGTCGGCCTCGGCAGCCCGTATCTCATCGAGCGCTTTCCCCAGGCCGAAACCTGGCTGTCTGTCTTCGGCATCAGCGATGTCGCGCAGATTTCCGTGGCCCGCGCCCTGTTCGGAGAAATCCCGATTCGCGGCCGCTTGCCGGTGACGATTCCCGGCGTGGAGATGAAAGCGGGTTTCGGCTTGCAAGTCCCCGCCAATCCGATGACGCTGCAGCCGATGGACGTGCGCGCCGAAGCGCAAATGCAGCCCGCCTTCGACGTCATCGAAAAAGCCATTGCCGACAAGGCGTTTCCCGGCGCGACGCTGGCTGTGGGCTATCGCGGAAAAGTCAGCATCCACGCCTTCGGCAAACTGAGCTACTCCGAAAAGTCGCCGGCGGTGAACACGGAAACGATGTACGACATCGCCTCGCTCACCAAAGTCGTCGTTACCACCACACTGGTTGAAAAGCTTGTCGAGGGCGACTTCCCTTCACCACTGAACCTTGATGCGCCCATCGAGCGCTATCTCCCCGAATGGACCACCGGCCCGCAGCCCGAATGGCGCCACAAAGTTACCGTGCGGCATCTCATGACGCACACCTCCGGCCTTCCTCCATTCAAGGAATACTGGCGCACCTCCACCAGCAAACAGGAAACCTTGCGCCGCATCTTCGCCGAAACTTTGGAATACGAGCCGGGAACCAAAGTCGTGTATTCCGACCAGGGCATCATCCTCATGGCGGAAATCATCCAGCGCCTCACCGGCCAGCCGCTCGATCAGCTTGCCAACGAGTACATCTTCGGTCCACTGGGCATGCAACAATCCATGTACAACCCACCCAAAGACCTCTGGCCGGAAATTGCACCAACGGAATTCGACAGCCAGCTGCGCCACCGCCTGGTGCAAGGAGAAGTTCACGACGAAAACGCCTACGCCATCGGCGGCGTTTCCGGCCACGCGGGCGTCTTTAGCACGGCTCCGGATCTCGCTGCTTTTTGCCAGATGTTGTTGAACGGAGGAGTCTACGCGCACAAGCGCATCTTGCGCCGCGCCACCATCGCGGAATTCACCGCGCCGCAACCGCTGGCCAACAATACTCGAACGCTGGGTTGGATCGTCCCCACGGAAAACAGTTCCAGCGGCCACTATTTCTCCGCCCACAGCTACGGCCACACCGGCTTCACGGGCACCACCATCTGGATCGATCCCGATCGCCAGCTCTTCGTGGTTCTTCTAACAAATCGCGTGAATCCCACGCGCGAGAATCACAAAATCGCCGAAGTCCGCCCCGCTGTCCACGACGCCATCATGAAGGCCCTCGGCCTGGCAACCGAAGCCGCCCCGGCCAAGTAGCCGCTAGTGGATAGGAGGATCAGCCGCTGTAGCCGCGCGATTTTCGGCAGTGAACCGCTCAACGCCCGATTCGTCGATAAAGAAACTACGTTCGCCTTTCCGGTATTCTTGTGGACGAGCGACAACAAAGAAACGTGACACGTAGCCGTGAGCGTCCGGCGCTGCTGTCCACAAAATAAATCCGTATCCGGACTTGGTCCCGCTAGCCAGGACTGAATCGATTAAGGCACCGCTCGAGCCATTGCCGAGGTCCTCCAGGCTCGTTGCGAAGCCTTTATCCGGATGTTCCCTGGCATATTCGGACTGAGCGAGGAAGATGGTGCGAAGTGGATCAGACGCTCGTGTGTCAATGTGCCGCTTTTCCCAAAGGATCGCCCCGACAACTAGAATTCCCAAGAGAATGAGAGCACTGACTAAAGGGACGACTTTTCGCTTCACGCAAGCTCCATCTCCGCCTGCTGCGGGTGCCCTACCCTCAGTTTGTGAGGGTGGGCCTTGGGTTTCACTTCTCTCCGTGCCCTCTGTGCTCCGCCACTATGTACTCTGTGCTTAGACCAACCGTCGACCGGACTACGCGAACTCCCGCTCCGCTTGCCGCAAATCTTCAATCTTCCCCAGGTCCCGCCATTGATACTCATCTGCGCGAAACGCCAGAATCCTCTCGCCCGCAGCCGCCAATCGCAAATAGCTCTCGATGATCGAGAACACGCCCTCTTCCGTGATTTTCGGCAACAACCTCGGCGAAATGGCGTGAATCCCCGAAAACGCAAACGCTTTCAAATTCGGCGTCGGGCGGGCGAATTCCGGATCCCGCCCGCTGACCCAACGGCCGGAAAGCTCATTCTCCCCGTCAAAGAGCAGTTGTCTGGAGCTTTCCCTCTGCTGCACAGCCAGCGTGGCCAAAGCGTGGTGCTCGCGGTGAAGGTTCACCAGTTGATCCAAAGGAATGTTGCTGACCACATCCACGTTGTGCAGCAGAAACGGCTCATCCAGCCGCCCAGGGTCACCGAGAAAAAACCATGCGGCTTGCTTCAGTCCGCCACCTGTGTCAAGCAGGAGATCGTCTTCGCGCGAAATCTCCACGCGTAGGCCAAAGTTATTGCGGCTTTTCAGATATTCGACCACCATGTCCGCGAAGTGATGCACGTTGATAATCACTTCGCGCACGCCGAACGACGCCAGCCGCGTCAGCGTAATCTCCAGCAGCGTCCGCCCGCCGATCTCTACCAGCGCCTTGGGCCGGCCATTCGTCAGCGGCCGCAAACGCGTACCCAGCCCCGCGGCCAGCACCATGGCCCTCATCGGCCCATCTTCTCCAACTCCAAATGGCGGACGACCACGTCCACGCCATCCCTCCCTCGAAACCGCTTCGCCAGATGTTCCGCCAGATACACCGAACGGTGCTGCCCGCCCGTGCACCCGAACGACACCATGAGATTCTTGAACCCGCGCTTCTGGTAGTTCTCCAGGGTCGCCTGCACCAACCGCGACGCGTTGTCTACAAACTGGTGGGTTTCCGGTTGCTGGTTCAGATAGTCGATCACTGGAGCATCTTTCCCAGTCAGCGTCTTGAACTCATCCTCCCGGCCGGGGTTCGGGAGGCTGCGCCCGTCAAATACAAAGCCGCCGCCGTTTCCGGATTCATCGCGCGGCATTTCTCGGTGAAACGAGAAGCTGAAGATTCGCAGCGATAGATTTTGCGTTTCCGGCGACTTTTGCGGCACCAGATGAAGCAATCTCTCCGACGCCAGCATGTTCCGGAAGGAGCATAGCAACGTCGGCAGCGAGATCGGCAACTCAACATTGTGCAACAGCCAGCGCAGATTCCTCAGCGCGAACGGCACGCTATGCAGAAAGTGCGGCTTGCGCTCGTAGAAACCACGGAAACCGTATGCGCCAAGCGCCTGCATAATCCGCACATATACAAACGCGTAGTAGTAGTGGAGAAATGCCTCGCGGTCGAGCGCCATATGCGAGGCCAGTGCTTCCAGATAGGCATCCAGCAATTGCTGCCGCAACTCCGGCGGCAGATCGGCCTTGGCGTCAAACAGTAGCGAAGCAATGTCGTATTGCAGCGCTCCCTTGCGTCCGCCCTGGTAATCCACGAAATACGGCCGCCCCTCGGGCAACATGACGTTCCGCGACTGAAAATCGCGGTACAGAAAATAGTCGCTTGGCGCTTCCAGGAGAAAGCCCGTCAGCCTGTAAAAGTCATCTTCCAACGCCTGCTCGTTAAACGGAATTCCCGCCAGGCGCAAAAAGTAATATTTGAAATAGTTCAGGTCCCAGTTGATGGACTGCCGGTCGAAACTTCCCCGCGGATAGCACACGGAATAATCCAGGTCGCGCCCGGCTTCAATTTGAAACCGCGGCAACTCCGCCACCACCTTGCGATACACGTGAATGACCGGCTCGGCAATCGCATCCCCTGTTCGATTGCGAGAAAGAAAATCAAACAAGGTCAGATCGCCCAAGTCTTCTTCCAGATAAGCGCCTTGATCCAAGGCTTCGCCGTAAATCTCCGGGACCGGTAATCCATGCCGCCAGAAATGCCGCGAAAACGACAGAAACGCCACGTTTTCTTCGCGCACGTTATAGAGGATTCCGATGGCCGAATGGCTGCCACTCGAAAGGCGGATGATCCTTCTTCCGGAGCCTCCCAACTCGCCCTGCAGCGGCTGCACATGCTCCGCGGGCAGGTGAAAATGCTCCTCGAAAAGCTTGTTCAAAACGTCCATGAGATGCGTTCCGCGCCCCTGCGCTGGAAAAGTGGCTCATTCCCTTCTACCACATCCGCACTACTGGCCTGCAGTTCAAATCCAGGCGAGTTGCCATTTTGTGCGTTAGGAAAAGTGAAACTTTTTGTGCGTCGTTTTCAGTGAAGCGGAGGCCCTCGCTATAATCTAGAAATGCCCCATAAGCGGTCGGTGCGAAATCGTCCATCCCGGCGCATCACGGAAGAGACGAATCCTGCGTCGAAAAATCTCGATCGCCGGAGCGCGCTCGAAATCGTCCGCCTGATGAACCGCGAAGACGCAAGAGTGGCGGGCGGAGTCGCGCGCGAAATTTCCGCCATCGCCAAAGCCGTGGATGCGATTGTGGCGCGCATGAAGGCCGGGGGGCGCATGCTCTATGTCGGCGCAGGTACCAGCGGCCGCATTGGCATTCTGGACGCCTCTGAGTGTCCACCGACGTTCGGCGTTTCCCCAAATCTGGTGCGCGGAGTCATTGCCGGTGGCAAGCGCGCCATCACAAAATCCATCGAAGGCGCCGAAGATCGCCTGGCCGACGGAGCACGTGACCTGCGCGAACTTCGCCTCACCAAGAAGGACTCCGTCGTAGGCATCGCTGCCAGCGGCACCACTCCGTACGTCCTGGGCGCGCTCCACTACGCCAAACGCCGCGGCGCACTGACCATCAGCGTTACGGCCAATCGTCGTTCGCCGATTGCTCAATCCGCCCAAATCGCCATCACCCCCGAGGTCGGTCCCGAAATCCTCGCGGGTTCCACGCGCCTGAAAGCCGGCACGTCGCAAAAAATGGTTTTGAACATGCTCTCTACCGCTGTGATGGTTCGCCTTGGCCATGCCTACGATAACCTGATGATCGACATGGGCGAGGCAAATGAAAAGCTTAGGGAGCGCGCCCAATGGATTCTGCAAGAAGCCAGCGGCAAAAGCGTGTCCGCGGTTACGCGGGCCTTGCGTCAAACTGGACACGATCTTCGTTTGTCACTGATACTGTTGAAACGAGGGGTGTCCGCGGCTCAAGCGCGCCGATTGTTGAAACAATCGGGCGGGAATCTGCGGAAAGCGTTGAACGAGTAGCCCAACCGGTCGTCCGGGAAACTTTCGAAATGGACAAATTCCGAATTCGTGGCGGAAAGCCGCTCCATGGCGCGGTGCAAATCAGCGGCGCGAAAAACTCCGCTCTGCCCGCCATGGCTGCCGCGCTGCTCACCGCCGAGCCTGTCACGCTCCATAACATTCCAAAAGTCCGCGACATCATCACCATGGGCAAGCTGCTGGCGTTCATGTCCGCCAGCGTGACCACGCCGACATTTCCATCCGACACATTCACCATTGAATCGAAATCGTTAAACGACGCCGTCGCGCCCTACGAACTCGTCAAGACCATGCGTGCCTCAATCCTCACGCTCGGACCCGCCATCGCGCGCTCCGGTGTCGCGCACGTTTCCCTTCCCGGCGGCTGCGCCATTGGCGCGCGTCCCGTGGACCTGCACCTCGCCGCGCTCGAGAAAATGGGCGCGCAGATCGTCACCGAACACGGCTACATCCAAGCCAGAGTGCCCAACGGCGGCCGCCTGAAAGGCGCGCACATCGTCTTTGAAAAAATCACCGTCACCGGCACGGAAAATATCCTGATGGCCGCCACCCTCGCCGAAGGCGAAACCATCCTCGAAAACGCAGCCCGCGAACCCGAGGTCACCGACCTCATCCATCTCCTCCGCAAAATGGGCGCGAACATTCAGGGCGACGAAACCTCCACGCTCCGCATTCAAGGAGTTCCGAAACTGCACGGAGCCGTTCATTCCGTAATCCCCGACCGCATCGAAGCCGGCACCTTCCTGATCGCCGGCGCCATCACCGGTGGCGAACTCACCGTTGCCAATTGTCAACCCGCACATTTGGGCGCCATTCTTGCTAAATTGCAAAGGACCGGTGTGTGCGTCGAAACTATCGATCCATCCACTCTCCGGGTTCGTGCCGCGAAAAAACTGGTCGCCTCCGATGTCACCACCGAGGAGTATCCCGGCTTCGCCACGGATATGCAGGCCCAATACATGGCGCTCGCCACACAGGCCGAAGGCACCTCCGTCATCACTGAAACCATCTTCGAAAACCGCTTCCTGCACGCCAGCGAAATGATTCGCATGGGCGCCAACATTTCCATCGACGGCCGCCGCGCCGTCGTCCGCGGCCCCGCCAAACTTTCCGGCACGACGGTGCAAGCCTCTGACTTGCGGGCCAGCGCGGGGCTCGTCCTGGCCGCCTTGGTCGCCGAAGGCGACACGCTTATCGATCGCGTCTACCACATCGACCGGGGCTACGAAGCCATCGTCGAAAAACTCCAATCCGTCGGCGCTGAGATCCTGCGCCTTCACACCTGACGTAGCACAGGCTTCAGCCTGTGGCTTCCCCCGCACAGACACAAAAATCCGATTTCTGCTAGAATGCTGACCTCGTCGGGAGAGATTCGCCAGGCTCCCGGCTGCTGCTAACTCGCTCAAGGGGAGACGTTCATGGCTAAGACCGAATTGCTCGCCAAAATTGATGCCGCGATCGCCGAAAAGAATCTGCTAAAGCACCCGTTTTATCAGGATTGGCAGTGCGGCAAGCTGAGCCGCGAAGCGCTGCAACTTTATGCCGCACAGTATTATCGCCACGTCGAAGCTTTCCCGAAGCACCTCCGCGTGCTGGCCGCGCGCACCGAGGGCCCTATCCGCGAAATCGTCCTGGAAAATCTGGCCGAAGAAGAGAATCCCGCCCGCCCGCATCCGAAATTGTGGCGTGATTTCGCCGAAGCCGTCGGTGTGAGCGAAGACGACATTACTTCCTGCCCCGCCCTTCCCGGCACGCAGGCCACTATCGAGACCTTCCGCGAAATCGTCGGCGACCGCACCGTTGCCGAAGCCGTCGCCGCGCTCTATGCTTACGAAGCCCAGGTCCCCGAAATCGCCACCACGAAAATCGAAGGCCTGAAGAAGTTCTACGGCGTCCGTTCGCGCGAGGGTTTGGCTTACTTTGAAGTGCACGAAGAAGCCGACAAGGCCCATCGCGCGGCCTGGCGTAACTGGCTGCTGGAACACGCCGAGGGCAGCGACGAAGAAATCCTCGCCACCACGAACGAAGCACTAGACTCTTTGTGGGGCCTGCTCGACGCGGTGCATTGCAAACAAGCCATGCACGCCACCGCCAGCTAGACTCGTATTGCGCGCAAAATCAAAAGGCCTCCCGGACTAGGAGGCCTTTTTCGTCAAAGTTTGTTAAGCGCTAGTTGCCTTCGCCGCTGGCCGCAGCCGCCGGTGCGGGTGTGCTCCCACCATCCTTGCGCGCCTGCTTCTCGCGGGCTTCCTTAATCAGCGCCTTGCGCGACAACCGGATCTTGTTGCCTTCGATTGCCAGCACCTTCACCAGCACCTGATCGCCCAGCTTCAGCTCGTCGCGGACGTCGCGGATTCGGTGTTCGGAAATTTCGCTGATGTGCAGCAGGCCGTCGGTGCCGGGAAAGAGTTCCACGAACGCGCCGAACTCCGCCAGCCGCACCACCTTGCCAAGATACGTCTTGCCCACTTCGGCGCTAGCCGTGACGTCGCGCACCATCTGCAACGCCTGGTCTCCACCTGGGCCGCTGGTCGAGAAGATATGCACCGTGCCGTCTTCCATCACGTCAATCTTCACGCCGGTCTGTTCAATGATGGACTTGATCTTCTTGCCGCCCGGCCCGATCAGATCGCGAATCTTGTCCGTCGGGATGCTCAGCTTGTACAAGCGCGGCGCGTACGACGAAATCGTCTCGCGGTGCTTGCCGAGTGTCCCTTCCATGATGTCCAGAATCTCAAACCGCGCCTTCTTCGCCTGCGCCAGCGCCTCACGCATCATGTTGATGCTGATGCTGGTCACCTTGATGTCCATCTGCAATGCGGTGATGCCTTCGCGCGTGCCGGCAACCTTGAAATCCATGTCGCCGTAGTGATCTTCCGCGCCCGCGATGTCGGTCAGGATCGAGTATTCGCCCTTGTCGCCCACCACGAGCCCCATGGCGATACCCGCGCAAGGAGCCTTCATCGGCACGCCGGCATCCATCAACGCCAGCGACCCACCGCACACCGTCGCCATCGAAGATGAACCGTTGGACTCGAGAATATCGCTCACCACGCGCATGGCGTACGGGAAATCCACTTCTGGCGGCAGCAGGTTTGACAGCGCGCGTTCCGCAAGAGCGCCGTGGCCGATTTCGCGGCGTCCCGCGCCACGCAACGGCTTCACTTCACCCACGCTGAACGGGGGGAAGTTGTAGTGCAGCATGAATCGCTTGAATGTGTCGGTTTCAAATAGCAGGTCCAGCCGCTGCATGTCTTCCTTGGTGCCCAGGGTCAGCGTCGCCAACGCCTGCGTCTCGCCTCGCGTAAACAGCGCCGAGCCGTGCACGCGCGGCAGTAATCCCGCCTCGCACGTAATCTTGCGGATCTGGTCGAACGCGCGCCCATCCGGACGCCGCTTCGCCTTCAGCACTTCCTGGCGGAAAATATCTTCGCGCAGCCGCTCAAACGCCCGCGCCGTCAGCGTGCGTTTCTCTTCCTCTTCTTCCGGCACTGTCGCCAGAATTTCTTCCTTCAGCGCGTCCACCAGGTGGTAGCTTTCTTTCTTCGGATGCTTCTCGGTGTTCAGCGCATCCTGCAGCTTCGCGCCATAGGTTTTCTTGAGGTTGTCGTAGATGGCCTGATCGAATGGCAGCGGCGCTACTTCCACTTTCTTCGGCTTGATCTGCCCGTGGAGCTGCTTGATCGCGCCCACGATCTTCTTGATCTGCTCGTGGCCGAACTCCAGCGCCTCGACGACTTTCTCTTCGGAAACTTCGAACGCGCCAGACTCCACCATGACGATGCCGTCGGCCGTTCCCGCTACCACGATATTCAGCTTGCTGACTTTCTGATCGGCCACCGTCGGGTTCGCCACCAGCTTGCCATCCAGCAAGCCAACGCGCACCGCCGCGATGGGATCCGTAAATGGCAGGTCGGAGCAATACGCGGCCGCCGAAGCTGCGGTCACCGCAATCACGTCGGGGTCGTTATCGCTGTCCGCCGAAAGCACCAAGGCGATCACCTGGGTCTCATTCCTCCAGGACTCGGGGAACAGCGGCCGCATCGGCCGGTCAATCAAGCGGGATACCAGAATCTCTTTTTCGGTCGGACGGCCTTCGCGCTTGAAGAAGCCTCCCGGAATCTTGCCTGCCGAATAGGTGTTCTCGCGGTAGTCCACCGTCAGGGGAAGAAAATCGCGATCGTTCGGCTTGTTCGCCATGCAGGCGCTCACAAGCAGGACCGTATCGCCGTACCGAGCCGTGATGGCGCCGTTGGCTTGCTTGGCCATCTTTCCTGTTTCCAGGATCAGGGGACGTCCCCCGATTTCAATCGATACCTGAAAGGGCGCTGGTGTGTGGTTGTTCTCGGACATATATGTTTTCCTTTGGCTCCGCATCCACGGAGCTCCGTGGCAGGCGATGCCCGCCTCTGTCTGGAAGAAAGAAGGAAGTTCAGCCGAGGACAGTCAAGCTGAGCGAGGAGTTACACCAATACAAACGCCGGCTGGTCCGCGCAAACAGAGCCGCAGTCACGTCCGGCTACAGCTCCGCCGGTCAACAGATTCTGTTGGGAATTTGTTCTTCCGTGAAGGCACAAGCAGAACCGCAATCCGTGCGGCCAACCGCTACTTGCGCAAACTAAGGCGTTCGACAATCTGGTGATACCGATCCGGGTCCCGGCGGTTGAGATAGTCCAGCAACCGCCGCCGCTTGTTGACCATCATGATCAATCCCCGGCGCGATGCGTGGTCCTTGACGTGCGACTTGAGATGCGTCGTCAAATAGTTGATCCGCTCGCTCAGCAGTGCAATCTGCACTTCTGGCGACCCCGTGTCCTTGACATGTGCCCGGAATTGTTCGATCAACATCACTTTGGCGTCGCTCAAGTGCCCCCCACCGTCGTCCCTTGAATTTTCCTCTTTTCTTCGACTCTTCTAAAGTAACACAGGTGTGTTCGAAGTGTAAAGCGCCCGCGACGCGTCGTGACGAAGGTCACTTCGTCAAACTGCCTGTGGTAGAGTAGCCCGGGGAGGAACGGATATGAAAAAGAAAGTCGCAATTGGCACCGCACTCATCGCGGTCCTCGCTGCCGCTATAGTCGTTGTAGCGCAGCAGGACAAATCGAAGAGGCCGAGCCCGCCGGCTCAGGCGAAGTTCGACCTGGGTGGCGGAAAGTCCATCACTATTGATTACTCCAGCCCGCGCGCGAAGGGCCGCAAAATCTATGGCGGCCTCGTGCCTTACGGCGAAGTGTGGCGCACCGGCGCAAACGAAGCTACCTCCTTCGTCACAACCGCCGACCTCAGCGTCGGCGGCACCGCCGTTCCCGCTGGCAGCTACACGCTCTTCACCATCCCCAACAAGGACAAGTGGACCCTCATCCTCAGCAAGAAAACCGGCGAGTGGGGCACCGACTACCCCGGCCAATCGAACGACCTGGCGCGCATTGACATGAAGGCCTCCACGCTTCCCTCCGCCGTGGAGAACTTCACCATCTCTCTCGAAAAAGCCGGCGTCGGCGCCAACCTCAACATTGACTGGGAAACCACCCGCGCCTCGGTCACGATCGCGAAGAAGTAGCGTCACCGTCAGTGGCCATGTAACACAGGCTTCAGCCTGTGGCTTCTTTATCCGTATGTAGGGGCCGGGCTTGCCCGGCCTTCTTCCCCGAAAGGCATCCACGACCTAGCCCCATTTTCCATTTTCTATTTTCCAATCTTTGTTCCCGCTCCCATCGCGTACATCACCGATTCCGAAATCCCATCCACCCTCAGCGTCTTTTCGATCCGCGTGTCCGCCAGCGCCATCGTACAAAATGGTGCCAACCCTAGCCACGTTGCTGTAAGGCAAAATGTCTGGCACAAGTGTCCCGCTTCCGCCAGTACCGCCCGATACGCGCGCGCGTAGTCATACTTCCACTGCGTCCGCCCGAACACCGCTGTCAAAAACACAATGAACGACGCATCGCGAAACCACCACTGCCCCGCCAGCAGTTTCTGAATCTCCCCAGCACCCGCCCCACGCCGTATCTCCTGCAATCGGTGGCCCACAGCGTCGTAGTGATAAATTCCATTTGGTACTTCTTCCACATTACGCACGAGCACATACGCCTCGTACGGGTGCAGCCCCCCGCCCGAGGGAGAGGTCTTCATCGCATACCGTCCGCCATTCGGGGCCTTCTTCCAATCCTGGACACCGAATGCAAGATGCAGCAGTCTCCCTAATGCCTCCTTCAAAACCGGCTCCCTGCTGAATTCTCTCCAGGTGCGCCGTTCGCGCAACACGCCCGGAAACTCTCCAACTTCTTCTTCCCCGTCAAAAGGAATAGCACGGACGTGCGGATACAGCTTGGCTGGAGAAGGAATCCGCTTTCTCTCCATCAACGCCTCTACCCAGCGGATTTCTTCCGGCGTAATCTCTTCGGAATACGTATCTTTTGTGTGAAAGTGAAAGAAACCCGCCGCCGGGTTCCACGCTTTCCATTTCCCCAATGCTCTTTCCCGCGGATCCCCGGGGAGAGTCTTGACCGTGGACCTCTGGAGAAACGTTTCCTTCACCAGGCGTTTGACCACACGACGCAAGGACACTTCGGTATATTCCGGCCAGCGCCGGAACATCGCCTCTTCGCGCTTCCAGCCAGAGAAAAAATCCAGCAGCGCCGCGGTCTCGATCGAAGCTGCGATCTTTTTTCTTGTCAGGTAATTTTCAAAAAAGAGTTGCTTGCCTTGCCAGTAGGAAATCAGGAAAGGAGCGCGTCGAACGAAGGCGCCCTGCCTTCCCCCCCCGTTGCCTTTTCGGTGTGATAGACGTGTCATCCGGGAGCTCCGACGTTAGATCCCGTCGCGGCCGGTTGTTTTGCGCAGCAATCTAGTTGCTTGGGTAAGTCCGCGACATTTTGCCACCCTTGCAGGCGGCGATAACTACGTCCATGGCCTTGATCTGCGCTTCAATATCCTTCTTATCCTTCGAAGAGGTCATGTGCTTCTTGATCCTGGCGAGGTGTTCCCGGGTCACCTTGATCTTCGCGTTCATTGTTTTGTAGCCCACTTTGTATTTCTTCGCCATCTCGCCCTCCTTACCGCCAACACAATCTCCCTCAGCGGGCGTCATGCGTCGCTGGGCTTTCGCAAACGTCCGCTTGCGGAGTCTAGTCAACGCGAGGTACGCCGTCAAGAACTTCGCCTGCGAAAAAAGCCTCGTTTCTCAATTGCGCGGCTCGGAATTCGCAACTTGCCAGTGTGCAATCAACTCCTGGAACGCTGGCTCCTTCCGCAAAAACGCAAATTGCGGATGCGGTGCAAGGTTGACGAGTCTCCCATTCCTCTCTTCATAGGCCTTCTCCAGCCAGCTCATCGTCGCCTGTTTGCTCCCCAGCCCGGAATACGCCATGGCCCAGTCGTAGGCGGAGATGTACGTCCCGTTTTTCGACGCCGCAAAAGACGCAATTATCTCCTGGGCCTCCTTCTTTTTCCCCGCGCGGCCGTAAGCAGCGGCAAGTTCCGCCCGTCGTGACACATCGCCGGGCGCCAGCGAAACGAAATTCCGCGCCGCATCGATCGCCTCGTTGTACATGCCCTTTTCCGTGTAGGCCTGACTCAAGTAGCCATAGGCAATCCCAAAGCTCGGATCCAGCTTCAACGTTTCTTTTTCCGCTTCCAGCGCCTTGTCGTAGTCTCCAGCCAGGTAGTAACACCATCCGACATTCGCGTTGATGATCAGCGAACGCGGATCGATCTCCCTCGCCAGCTTGATCTCGGTAATCGATTCCTGTTTGCGTCCCTGTGCTGCCAGAAAAAGGGCATACCAGTGGAGTCCCTGTGCGTATCCCGGATTCAGTGCAATTGCTTTCAGAAATTCACCTTCGATCCCAGTGCGCTCCAATCCATAAAAGCGAATCGAGGCCAGCGCCGCGTGCGCTTCCGCCAGCCGATCATCCAACTCCAGCGACCTTTCCGCGGCTTGCAGCGCCCGCGGCATCATTTCCGCCGCAGGGCTCAACTGATAGTTGCTCAAATTCATATAGGTCACAGCCAGCCCCGCGTATGCGGCAGCAAAAGTCGGATCCTTTTCCGTGGCGGTCTTGAAAAACGAAAGCCCGGCTCGGAATCCATCCGGCGTGCGTTTGGAGTCCTCGTATCTTCCTTTCAGATACGCCTCATAGGCCTCGGGTATGACGGTGCGGCTGCGCGCCAGTTCGGAAGCCTCCGGCTGGCTCAACTCCACCTGAATGCCGTGCGCAATGGCCGTGGCCACGTCGCTCTGCAGCGCCAGAATGTCGGTGAACTTTCGTTCAAAATTGTCCGCCCAAAGCGCTCCTTCCACGTTGGTCTGGTACAGCTTCGCGGAAATACGCACACGGTCGCCCGAGCGCACCACGGACCCTTCCACCACGGCGTCCACGTTCAACTCCTGCCCGATCTCCTGCAGGGATTTCTGCGTGTGTTTGTACTGCATGACCGACGTCCTCGAAATCACGCGCAATTTCTTGATCTGCGAAAGTTCCGTAATCAGCGCGTCGGTCATACCGTCGGCGAAATAATCCTGGCTGGAGTCCCCCGAAAGATTTTCCAGGGGCAGCACCGCAACTGACTGGATTGCTCCCACCATGACTTTTTTTGGCTTCGTGTGTGCTTTGCTGTAAAACCAGTAGCCGGCTACGCCTACCGCAAGCACCATAAGCGCAAATGCTGCCAGAATTCGCGTTAAATGCGCCCGTTGTGCTCGCCCTTCCCGCGCCGCCAGCACGCTGAAATATTCGTGCGTGCGTGAACTTGTCGTCGCTGCCTCCAGCGCCGCGCGTACTTCTCCTGCGATCTGGTAACGCTGCCCTGGATCCTTTTCCAGGCAATGGTCAATTACGCTTTGCAGAATGGGCGGCAGTGGCGGAGTAATCAGCGGCGTCCGCTCGCGCAGGATCGCCGCGCTGAGCTCGAATGCTGTGTTGCCGCGAAACGGTCTCCGCCCCGAAGCCATCTCGTAGAGCAACACGCCCAGCGACCAGATATCGCTGCGTGCGTCGCCCTCGTCCCCCTTCAAAACTTCCGGCGCAACGTATGGCAGCGTTCCCGTAAACGTGTGTTGCGATTCCCAGGACTGATCGAAGCGCGTCGTTCCCTCTCCGCCCTTCCCCGGCTCAATCCGCCGCGAGATTCCGAAATCCAGCACCTTCAATCGGCCTTGCGGCGTCACAATCACGTTTGCCGATTTCAAATCGCGGTGCACAATTCCCCGGCTGTGCGCGTGCCCCAAGGCATCGGCCAACTGCATCCCGTAGCGCTCCACCTGTTCGAGCGGCATACCGTGGGACGGGATATCCAGGCTTAGCGGATGGCCTTCGACAAACTCCATCGCGATGTACGGCTTTCCGTCGATTTCTCCTACTTCGTAAACCGTGCAGATGTTCGGATGATTCAACGCGGAGATCGCGCGCGCCTCTTGCAACACGCGTTCATGACTCGCCGAACTTCCCGTGGGCAACGCCTCAAGGAATTTCAACGCCACGTCGCGCTGCAGCTTTTCATCCCGAGCGCGATACACCACGCCCATGCCACCTTCGCCGAGCTTTTGTTCGATTAGGTAGTGGCCGAATTTTTGCCCAATCATGGCCTTTGCGTATAGAAGAGTTCACCACAGGCCACGCGCGGTAGCAAGCAAAAGTCTTGTTATTTCTTGAATTTGCGGGGCTAATTCAGCGCAAATGGTGCAATTTGGCAGTGCCCCGATCCACCAGTACCACGGCGCCCACCACCAGCGTGGCCGCGATTCCCACTTTCAGCGTAAGCAGTTCCCCAGCTAGCAACCAACCCAGGAAAACCGCCACAACAGGGTTCACATAAGTATGCGTGGCTACTAAAGTCGGCGAATAGTGTTCCAACAGCCAGTTGTAAGAGGTAAATGCAATGATCGAGCCAAATACGATCAAATACCCTACCGCGAGCCACGACTTCGGGATCACCCGCGAAAGTGAAAGTTCTCTCATTTCCCCCGTCAGAACCGCCGCAATCCACAGCATCGCCGCCCCCGCCAGCAGCGAAAGCGCCGAAAGCAGCAGCGGGCTCCCGGAGAGTTTCGATCTCCGCGAATATATGATTCCGTATGACCACGACACGGCGCCTAACAAAACCGCGAACGGCCCAAACGCCCCGCGCTCACCGGCTTGCAACCCGCTTCCCTTTCCCTGCATCAGGAATCCAACGCCGGTCAACCCCAACAAGATTCCGGCCAGCAATAATCCGTTCAGCCGCCAGACTCGCGCTGCCGCTGATGACATCAGGAAAACGATGATGGGTTCGATCGCGATCAGGAGCGAAGCCGTGCCGCTCGGTACATACTGCTCTGCCCAGTGCAGCGAGCCATGCCCAATCAGAAAGAAGAAAAAGCCAATCACCGCGCTAGCCCGGAGCTGCGCCCACGTCGGTCTCTGCCCCTTGGCCAGAGCCCAAGCCAGCAGAATGCTCCCGGCGATGGTATGGCGGATTCCAACGGTTACCAGCGGAGGAATGGTCTCAACGGCGTAGCGAATCGCCAGATACGTGGAGCCCCAGATCAGATAAAGCGCGAGGAAACTCAACACCACGCGCACCCGCCCGGCGCTGCCCGTCTTGCTGCCCAGCAACGCCCTAGAAGCTGCCATAGTTTGCGTGATGTCGCTCATAAAGTTCGGCGTAACGAGATAAGCGTGCTATACTCGTGTCACAAGGTACATGCACTCATGTAATGTGTCAATAGCTTTTATCTCGTTACCATGATCCCCGCTTCTCATGCCTTTCGCGTCCATCACTTCGGCGCCGCGCCCTGGGTCGACCTTACCAACAGCGAAATGTGGGACGGCTACGGCGGCCTTACCGATTTCTTGGACGATCCCCAGTGGATCGGCGATTTCCTTGACTTCTGGCGCTTCCGGGTTACGCCTCCCAGCACCCCCGAAATTGCCCAGCTTCGCAAGCTCCGCAAACTACTCCGCGACCTCGTCAAAAAAACTTCGGCCGGCGCCACCCTGCACGCCAAAGACGTGGAAGCCCTCAACGCATGGCTCAAAGTACCGGTTTTCCGGCAACTGGTGGAGAACCAAAATGGGTTGCATCTGGAATGTGAAGCCGCACAAATTGGCTGGCCGGCGTCGCTCGCGCGCATCGCCGCTTCTCTCGCCGAATCGCTCGCGCACGATCCGCACAATCGCCTGAAAATCTGCGCGAACCCCGGCTGCCTCTGGGTGTTTGTGGATCGCACCAAAGGAAACGTCCGCCGCTGGTGCAACGACGCGACCTGCGGCAACCGCGACCGCGTCCGCCGCTCCCGTGCCCGTTCCGGGTAGCGCAGGCTTCCCCCTGCGTTCTTTCCCTCGGGTGCCCGACACGCCAGTTTTGCGCGCGCGGATTTTGTCAGCCTACTTCACTGGTTTCCGGAAAATCACCAGATAATCGTCATCCGGCCAATCATTAATCGTTTTCTCAACCACAAATCCCGCCGCCGTCAACTCCTCCAACAGAATCTTCTTCGGTATTCCGTGCCCGCCGCGGTTCGCTGGCACGCCCTTCACGGGCTGCGTCTCCGTCAACGATTTGTTTGGCGGAAAATCAATCACGGCGAGTTGCCCACCAGGTTTCAGCGACCGCAACAGGCTCGCATCCATTTCCACGGGAGCCGTCAGGTGGTGGTAAACACGCCGCAACACAATCGCGTCGCAGCAATTCTCGGGCAAATTGGTTTTCTTCTCTGCCGCTGCCAGGACCGTCACATTCGCCAATTTCCGGCGTTCTGCTTCCTTCCTCAGATTTTCGAGCTTCTGCGGATCCAGTTCCGTCAGATAGACTTTGCCGCTCTTGCCAATTTTCCCTGCCGCCACGAATCCAATCTCCCCTTCGCCAGCACCCACATCGGCAATCACTTCACCCGGCTTCCATCCCATCACCTGGTCCAGCCGCTGAATCTCGCTCTCCGAAATCGCCATGGACCCGGAAACAAAAACAGCGAGGAGGAGTACCGCCGAAACCAGAGTCCTTCTGTTTCGCATACTCCTCCTCGCTGAATACATTCTTCGACGGGTCTGATTTTCGAAAGTTAGCTCTTCTTCGTCCTCACCAGCGCCAGAAATTCATCCCGCGTTTGCTTGTTGTGGCGGAACGATCCCAGCATCGCGCTCGTCACGGCCTGGCCGTGCTGTTTTTCCACGCCGCGCATCTGCATGCACAGGTGCCGCGCCTCGATGATCACGCCTACGCCCTCCGGGCTGATTTTCTCCGAAATCGCGTCGGCAATCTGGCTGGTCATCCGCTCTTGAATCTGCAAGCGCCGCGCGTACATATTCACCAGCCGCGCAATCTTGCTCAGCCCCAGCACGCGCTTGCTGGGCAGGTATGCCACGTGCGCCTTGCCGAAAAACGGAAGCAAGTGATGCTCGCACAAGCTGAAAAACTCGATGTCCTTCACCACTACCATCTCGTCGTAGTGCACGCTGAACGTCGCCCCATTCAGCACGTTGTCCAGGTTCTGATTGTAGCCGCTGGTCAGAAACTTCAGCGCCTTCTCAAACCGCTCCGGTGTTTTTCGCAGTCCCTCACGGTCCGGGTCCTCGCCCAACAACACGATCATCTTCCGCACCAGTTCGGCGATGGTTTCCTTCGGCTTCTCGATCTTAGCTTCGGTTAGCAGAATCTCGGTTGGTTTAGTCACTGCCTTTCCCCTTTTGCTGGACCGCCAGGCGATCCCAAAGTTCTTCCCCGGCGTATTCGAACGCGTTGTTGGATGTCTCCTCCACGCGCACGCTTTCGACCTTCGCGTCCGGGAAGTGTTTCAGGCGCTGGTAAATCTCCTTACACAAGTTCTCCGTGGTCGGCACATGTTTGCGGAACACGGCTACCTCTTCATTCAGCAATTTATGGTCAAAGGGCTCGATCACTTCCCTTTCCACACATCCGTCGAGGTCCATCAGGTTCGCGATCATGCCCGTGGCCGGATCGATGTCTCCTGACACGCGGACCTCCACGACGTAATTATGCCCGTGCCCATGCGGGTTGTTGCATTTCCCATAGACACGCCGGTTTTCTTGTTCGCTCAACTCGTCGCTGTGCAACCGGTGCGACGCTGAAAACCGGTAGCGCCGCCCCAATTCGATTTTGAGCCTGTCATTCACGCCCCGTGCGCTCCGTTACGGTAACAGTCGGCAAACAGGTCCGGCGTTTCGTACAACCGCACTTTGTGCAACCGCCCCTTCGTGATCTTTGGCTCCAGCAAGTTCCAGATAACCCGCGCGATGTTCTCGCACGTCGGAATTTGCCCCTTCAATTCTGGCACCTCGTAATTCAAGAACCGGTGATCCATCCGATACGTAATTTCCCGTTCTAGGATTTCTTTCAGCTCTTTCAGGTCTAGGACCATCCCCGTAACGGGATCGGGCTCGCCCGCCACAGTCACTTCCAGCGTGTAATTGTGTCCATGGCCGTGTGGGTTATTGCACTTTCCAAAAATTCTCTTGTTCTCCTCGGCGCTCAGCGCGGGATTGTGATACAGGTGCGATGCCGAAAACTCAAGTTTTCGTGTCAAATAGATCATGTTCTTTGGCTATCCTTTGGATGCGTCAGGGGTATCCGCAGGATACGCCCTGCCTTTCCACGCCAACAGCCCGTTTCGATGGTTCTCATAGGAAGACCACAGCAGGGCCGCGAAGACGATCCGTCCCGGTATCCCGTAAATGGCCAAAGCGGGAGAGTAGCCGTTTCGCTGAAGCTCCAGTGCGTAACCCGAAAGAAGTCCCAGCAGGCCAGCAGCCAGCATCGCCAAAGAAAAGATCGAGGATCCGGTAACTACCCAAACGGCCATCGCTGTCATGATCGCCAGCATCATGGGTAGCAGCGCTCTGGCCATCTCGGATTTGACCGCCTCGGCCGTTCCGCCCATCAGCGTGTAAAGATTCTTATTCCACCCTTCCCGCATCGCCGCGAATGACCGGTACATCCTTACGCGTACTGCTCCTTTGCCGCTTCCGAACCAGATGCGGCGCCCCGCCCCCTTCACACGCCCCGCCAGGGCTACGTCCTCGAGAACATTCGAGGCCACGCTTGCGTGTCCGTCCACCGATTCGTAAACATCGCGACGGATCAAAATAAACTGTCCATTCGCCGCTGCCGCGGCGCATTTTGGATCGTTCACTTCGTCATAGCGGAATCGGCTCGCTAGCCGTGTATAGATATAAGGAATCGTGGCCTTTTCGTACCAACTCCCTAAAGCTTGTTCTGGCGAAAACGAGACCAGGACGGCGTCCTCCCGCCGAGCAATCTGCAGGGCCGTGGCCGCCGAATCCCCCATATGTACCGCATCCGCATCCGTGAACAGCAGCCACTCGCCTCGCGCCTGGTTCGCCCCAATCCACACAGCGTTGTTTTTCCCCATCCATCCCGCCGGCAATTCCGCTGTTTTCAGCAGCCGCACTTTCGGACACTCCGTTGCCAGTCCACGCACAATCTCCGCAGTGCGATCCGAGGACTGGTCGTTGATCACCAGGATCTCCGCGATCTCCCCTTGCGGAATCAGCGATTTCACGCACTCCGCAATCACCGTCTCCTCGTTCCGAGCGGGGACGATGGCGCTAACACGTCCCGTGTTTTTCGTGCTGTGATGCATAACCTTCGGGTTTTGCCTTGATTTTCCGGTCTTTTCGGTGAGAGCGCTGTACGCTATTATAACTCTGTATGAATACGGTTCTGCGGAAAATCATGGCTTGGGGCAGTATGGGCTTTGCCGCCGCCGTCCTGGCATTCTTTACCCTTCCCCACTATCGCCAGGGCGAATCCTCAGTCGCGGGAAAGACCGCCGAAAACATTCCACTCGAGATCAACGGCAAGTCCGAACACCTATCTGATTTTCGTGGCAAGGTTGTTGTGCTGAACTTCTGGGCCACCTGGTGCCCCCCCTGCGTGGAGGAAACTCCTTCGCTAATCGAATTGAACAAGCGCATTTCCAACCGCAACGGCGTGGTGCTTGGCGTCAGCGTGGATGAAGATGATGCAGCCTACCAGAAATTCATCCAGGACCACGGCATCAACTTTCCCACCTCGCGCGATGCCTCCAAGAAGTCCGCGCAGGACTATGGCACCGTGATGTATCCCGAGACCTACATCATCGATCGCCACGGCAAAATTGCCCGCAAAGTCATCGGCCCCCAGGACTGGAATTCCGCCGAAATGACCGCCTATTTCGACGCCCTCCTGGCAAAAAACTAATCCAACTTTTTTCTATACCTGTCTGAAGGCTTCTACTGATTCCCGGCGAGCCACGCTGCCGAGTTCTGGAGCTGAATTCCCGCTTTCCGTACTTCCTCCAGTACCTTCGGCACATCTGGATCCCGCACCGCCCGAATCAAATCTGTCAGCACCGTGGTTTCAAATTCGGCCTTTTGCGCATCCAGCGCCGTCGCCTTGACGCAATACTCTGTGGCGATCCCCGCTACCCCCACACGCGCAATTCCCTTTTCGCGTAACTCCCGCTCCAACGAAGTCTCATCAAACCCCGAATACCCCGTCCCATCCACGCCGATTCCCTTGTGGATCACCACGTCGCCCCTCTCAACCCCCAGAGGCGGCATCAATTCGGCACCGGATTTCCCCTCGACACAATGCACCGGCCAGGGCCCTCCGTTTGCTTTAAACGAGCTGTGATTCTCCGGATGCCAATCCTGCGTATAGACGACCAGAATTCCCTGCCGCCGGGCATCATTAATAAATTTATTCAGCGGCTGCAATAAGGAAGTCGTGTTCGCTGCCGCCAGCGCTCCGCCCTCGCAAAAGTCTCTCTGAACATCCACAACAATCAGCGCAGCCTTTGTCATTGCCCTCGATTAATTCCTTTTCCTAAGCTTCGTGATAGTCCATCAAAATCAATCCCACAAAGATAAAACATACCGGCCAAACCCACCCGAGGTATGCCCGCACCTTGTTCTCCGCCGGCAGGCGCAACTCCAGCCACCGCGCCCAACCCGCGATGATGCCAAAAATCGCCAGCGGCGTATGGCTCAGCTCGATCAGCATCTCCTGCTTGACATTGATGACCGCATGCATGTGCGTCAGCAGCACCAGCCCGCCAATCGCACATACCCCGGGAAACACCAGCGCCGCTGCATGCGATTTCACCCTGTTGGTCTCCACCAAGTATTGAAAAATCGCGAAAATGACAATGAGCACCACCGCCGCACGGTGTTGCAGCACGTCCGCCTGCCCGAAACTCTCCCAGAACCCATTCGGGCCCAGTGGCCAGTTTTCCGGGTCCGCCCTCAGAAACAGAAACACGGCCATCCCGAGAAACATCAACGGCCAGATTTTCGCCCAGGCAAAATAACGGTTCCGCGACAGCAGCGCGAGTATTCCCATCAGCAAGACAATGATGCCGGACCAGCTGTGGTTGTATTCCGACCATGCAATATCTCCAGGCGTGTCGGGATGCTCGAAATCCGCGCCCGGGAGGAACGCCGCCGGAACTTTCACCCCTGCTAGTTTCCATTTCCGGATCATTTCCTTGCCGGACGGCGAAAGATCGCCCAGCGGCGGACTCTTCAATTGCGGCATTCGCGGCGCATAACGCACCCAGATTTCGTGCAGCGTCACACGATCCTCGGTCAGGTCCGCTCCCGGTGGCTGTGAAGTCAGCGATGCCGCCGTCAAAATCACGGCGAGCCCAAAGCCGATTTCCACCTCGCCAAACCGGATCAGGCTGGTAGTTCCCGTCGTCGTCGTCGGCCCGCCCGCCTTCACGATGTAATAGTTGGCCGCTCCGAGCAGCAAGAGGCATCCGAAGAAGACAACCTTCGTTGCCACCATGACCCCGTAGGCCGTGCCATAAAGCACTGCCCACGAGCCCACATACACCAGGCTCATGCCCAGCCCGGCCAGAAAAAGAAGCGCCACACTGATTTGCGCCATTAGAGAGAATCGCTTGCTGATGGACACCCGCAGCTCCTGCTCAGGAATCCGCTTCATCGACAGCAGCAAATAAGGCAAACCGCCGATCCAGCTCGCCGTCGTCAGATAATGCAGGGAAGTCAGGCCCACCAGCAGCGCCCTGTCCTCCATGCGAGAAAACGAGTGGCTCGTCACCACGGACGTAGCTACCACAACAAGCGACGGCAATAGTACGATCCGGTTCACGCCCTCCCGCAAACGCGCCGGCCAGAACGCCACCGCCAACGACGCAACCGCCGCTACGATCGCCGCGATCGCAAAATTCGCCCCCAACACCTCGCCGTAGGAAATATCAGTGGAATATCGTAAAACGAGGGCGTTCACCGCAAGAAAGCAAAGCTCCGATACCGCCAGCCCTGCGGCGCTCCAACGAATCAGTTGCCATGCCGGCCGCTTCAGGTTGTCCGGCCGCATCGCAGCGTTCGGAGTAATAATCGTCAGAAAGATTGCGCCACCGGCCACCAAGGACTGCAAACACAAAATCGCAGCCCGCAGCATCACTACTAGTAGACCAAAAGCGCTTAAGAGATCAGCCATAGCGGGATCTTAGGCAGCCTTCACCGTAAACGGCACGACCCCGCGGGTGATGTGCCCATCTGGCGCCAGCACTTGCCATTCAATTCGATAGCTTCCCGGTGTGAGCCCGGTGGCTTTCAGGTTCAGCGTGTCGGGAGACGTTTGTTCCTCCTGCGGCAGGTCGGTCGTGCTCTTGTCGGGATGCAGGAGTTGCACCTTCGAACGTGCGGCATCGATCCGTACATTGAATTTCAGAATGATCGGAACATCGGGACCAGTAACCGTCTCATTTGCTGCCGGCGAACTCGACTTCAACACCGCATGCCCCTCGGCCATCGCTCCCAAAAACAACAACAGCCCCAATGCCGCCAGTCCCGCGATTCCCCGAACCAGCCCGTGCTTTCGATCTCTCATCATCCTCTCCCTGCAGAAACATAGATGTCCGAGCGATTGTTTCCTCAACTACTATAGCAGCGCCCAAGACACACAGCCCAACGCAATCTGGCCGGGACGCGGCATGTGGAGAGATCTGGACGTTAGCTGAACACGCCTGAAGGTGAGTCCGATTTTCGATTATTCGTACCGCAGCGCTTCCACAGGATCCAGTTTTGCTGCCTGCATGGCAGGCATCCATCCACTCATCACGCCCACCACGATCAATATCAGGCTCGAAAGCACCATCGTGGCCATAGAAAGCTTCAGATGAATATCCACCTTGCCCGACTCGTCTTCATACGCGGGCCCCAGGAACGGCAGCGTCCCTATGGCGGAAGTCAGCGCCACCGAAAGCAGCATTCCCGCCGCGCCAGCCACCAGGGTCAGTACCAATGCTTCCAACAGAAATTGCCAACGGATGTGCGCTTTCTTCGCTCCCAGCGCCCGGCGCAACCCAATTTCCCGCACCCGTTCTTCCACCGACACAAGCATGATGTTCATCACCCCGACGCCGCCAATCGCCAGTGTCATGCTCCCAATCAGAAGCAGCAGCCCTTCAATCCCCAGCGTGATCCCGTCGTAAACCGGCTTGAACTCCTGCCGGCCAAACATCGTGATCGCGCGCTTGTCATTTGGTGAAAAATGCTGCCGCCCGGCCACCGCGTCACGAAACTGCTGCATTGCCTTCGCCTCGAATTCCGGTGCTATCGGTTCGAAGATCAACACGCTCGCATACCGCGCGTCCCAGATGTCCGCCGCCGCGGGGTACGGAATGAATGCGGACTCGTCGTCGCAGTTGAAATAGCAACTGTCCGAAAATTTCATGTCCATTGTGCCGATCACCGTAAAGCGCACGCCGTTGATGCGCACTGTCTCGCCCACCGCCGGCTCTCCGCTGAACAATTTCTTCTTCAGTCGCGCCCCCAGGAACACCACGCGCCGCCGTTCGGCAATATCGTCCTCCGAAATCCATCGCCCGTCGCTGGGAACCTCGTTGCGCATCTCCCCATATTCCGGATAGACGCCGCGAATCGCGCTGTCCGAAAGCCGCTCGTCGTGCGAAATTCCAACGAACTTCACCGTTTCCAGCGTTACCCTCTTGACGAGTGGCGACTGTGCCTTCACTACGTCCGCATCTTCCTGCTCGAACCGCACCGCTTTCCCCGCGCGCTCGCCGCCGGCCTGTTCGCTCGTCGTACCCGGCCAGCAGATCACGGCGCCTTTGCCGAACACTTCAAACGTGTAAATCAGCACACTGCGGAAGCCGGACCCATAGCTCAACAACAGGGTCACCGCAACGATGCCCCAGGAAATCCCCGTCATCGTCAGCAAGCTCCGCACGCGGTTGCGCCCCAGCGCCGCCCACGCCTCTCTGAACACCTCAATCAACATCACCCACCCGCCTCGAAGCGCAAGGCCTCAATCGGATCAACGGAAGCCGCGCGATTCGCCGGATATAATGCCGACAACACTGCAATGAGCCCAAGCAATCCAATGGTCAGCGTAGCTAGCTGCCAACTTGGATCCAACCCGTCAAAGAACGGCATCTTCGGCAGCAGGCTAAATAAACCGCAGAATCCATAGGAGATGACCAATCCGGCTCCTCCGCTCAAAAAGACCATAATCAGGGTCTCGAGAAAGAACTGGCGCAAGATCGATTCCCGCGTCGCTCCTAATGCCTTGCGCACGCCAATCTCTCTTGTCCTCTCTCGCACGCTCACCAGCATTACGTTCATCACTCCCAATCCACCGAGAAAAATTGTCGCCACGCCCACTGCACCCATGAAGATTTCCATGCCCACAAAGATCATCCGGTTCGCCTGCGCGTTCTTCACCGTGTCCCAGATGCTGGCAGCCTCTTCGTCGCGCGGATCAAAATCGTGTAGCCGCCCCAGCGTTCGCCGCACCTGTTTCACGCAGTCCTTGTGCGTCGCCAGCGACCACGGCGCCACAAGCAAGCGGTCAATGTTGTTCGGTTCCGCAGGCGGCTTGTTTGGAAAATCCCGAAGCATGGATTTAAATGGGATAAATATCTTCCGAATGTCCACGCCGTCGTAATCCGAGTTCTGGTCTTTCGTTCTCATCACTCCGATAACGGCATAGGGAATTCCATTCAACTCGATGGTCTGCCCGACCGCCTCCCGATCAGCAAACAACTGCTTTTTCGTGTCGCTTCCCAAAAACGCCACACGCCGCCCCATGTCGTTATCTTCATAGTTGTAAAACCGCCCTTCCGCCGTCGCCACGCTGCGAATCTCGGTAAACGGCGGCAGTGACCCTACCGTATCAATATCCCCGCTGTTGAACGCGCTGTGTACCTTCACGTTGTTGCCTAGTTCTGGCAAAACGTACTTGCACGAGGGCGCTTCCTTCGCCACTTCCTTGTAGTCGTCCGCCGTCCAGCGAATCACTCGCCCCGACCTCATCCCCCCAGCCTGCATGCTGGTCCGGCCGGAGAACACGATCATTACGTCTTTGCCGAAGTTCTCTTGTTGTTTCTGAATGCCGCGGCTCAGGCCTTCTCCCGCGGCTACCATCAGGGTAATGGAAATGATTCCCCAGGCGATGCCGAACATCGTCAGCAACGTCCGCCGCTTGTGCGCCCACAGCGTCGCCACCGTATCCCGTAACAGGTCTCGAAACGTCATCGCCGCCTCGCTATTGCAGGACGACTTGCTGTTTCTCACTCAGCCCGGCGGTAATTTCCGTCTTCACGCCGTTGGAAATCCCCAGCTGCACGGGAATTTTCTTCTTTCCGTTGTCCGCTTTCGGGTCGGGAATCTCCACCGAAGCCTTGCGCTCCTTGTCGTAAATCAGCGCCGCTTCGGGCACCATCAACACATTCTTCTTCTCTTCTAGAATAATCTCCGCGTTGGCGCTCATATTCGCCTTGAGCTCGCCGGTCGGATTCGAAATCGAAACGCGCACCTCAAACGTCGTGACGTTGTCCTTTTCCTTGCCCAGCGGCGAAATCTTCGTCACCTTACCCGTGTACTTTTTGTCCTTGAACGACTCCACCACAATCCGTGCCGCCTGTCCCAGATACACCTTGCCGATGTCCGCCTCGTCCACTTTCCCTTGCACGTAGACTTCACTGACGTCCCCCAGCGTCATCACCAACGTCGCCTGAGAACCCAGCACCAGGATCGAGCTCACAGCATCGCCCACATTCACATCGCGCGACAATACCAAACCGTCGATCGGGCTGATGATCGTCGCATTCCGCAAATCCTCTTGCGCATTCTCCAGTGCCGCCTTCGCCTGCGCTTCCTGCGCCACCGCCTTTGCAATCTCCGCCCGCGAAACCTCCAGATTCCTCTGCGCGCTCACCTGCTTGTTCAGCGCCAACTGGTAATTCTTCTCGGCGTCTTCCACCAAGCTCTTCGACATCACGCCGTCCTTGTACATCTTCTCGGCGCGCTCCATCGTCAGCTTCAGGAACGGTACATCCGGCCCTTCCGCATCCACCTTGTTCCGTTCCAGCGTTGCTTGCGCGGACAATTTCGCGGCTTGCGCTGCCTGATAGTTCGCTTCGGCCGCTCTCAGGCTCGCCTCCAACTGCACCTTGTCCAACTCCGCCAGTACTTCCCCGGCCTTCACGCGATCCCCGTAATCCACATACAACTTCTTCACAATGCCGCTGGCCTTGGATTTCACTTCCACCTTGGAGAGGGGCTGAATTTTCCCTGTGGCCACCACCACCTTGGCCAAATCCCCGCGTTCCGCCGCCGCTAATTTCGAAGGGTCAATGTCATGATTCGGCCGTAGCGCCGCAAACACACCATACCCGCCGCCCACAACGATCAGCGCCACAATGCTGCCAATGATGATGCGCCGGCGGCGCTTCTTCGCCGCCTTCCCATTTGTTAACCCGTTGCCGTTACTGGACATAACCAACCCCCAAGGTTTCCCCGCTTGCGCGTCTACACAAACATACGCAACCCGCGCAAAAATGTTCCCACCCTTGAAGTTATAGACGACGGCTGGTGGCCTTAGGTCAGGCCCGCCTTTGTAGCGGCCGTCCTCCGCCTGGCTTGACGAAAGCAGGGAGGCGAGCCGCTTCCTCAGCCTGTGTTTTTACTCTCTGTGCCACAGGCATTCAAGCCTGTGCACTCCATGTGCACTCGGTCAGATGGCAATGAATGCCTATTTCGCCGGGGTCGATCCCGACGCGGCATTCCCCCGGTCAAAAATCACTTTTCCCCCGAGAATGGTCTTCACCACGCGCACGCCTTTGATCTTCTCCGGCGCAATCGTAAAAATGTCGTCACTCAACAAAACCAAGTCCGCCAGTTTCCCCGGCGTAATCGAACCCTTTTCCTTTTCCTGAAACTCCGCATACGCCGACCCCATCGTGTACGCCTCCACCGCCTCCGGCACCGTCAGTTTCTGCTCCGGAAACCACCCCCCGGGATTCTTCCCATCCAGCGTTGCCCGCGTCACCGCCGCATACACAGTCTGCATCGGATCCAGCGGCGCCACTTCCCAATCCGTGCCAAACGCCAGCCGCACTTTATGGTCCAGGAATGTCCGAAACGCGTACGTTCGGCTGGCGCGGTCATGCCCAATCTTCCCCTCGGCAAACCGCCCGTCGTCAATCGCATGATACGGCTGCACCGACGCGATCACGCCTAGGTCTGCGAATCGTCGAAAGTCCTTTGCTGCCATGTGCTGCGCATGCTCAATCCGGAATCGCCGGTCCGCTGGTCCGTGCGCTTTTTCCGCCTCCGCGTACATATCCAGAATCAGCGAAATCCCGTGGTCCCCGATGGCATGAATGCACAATTGCAGCCCCGCCGCATCCGCTTTCAGGATGCGGTCCTGCATCAGCGAAAGCGGTTGCATCTCGTTTGAAAGCAATCCGTGATTGTCCCCCTGATTCAAAAACGGTTCATAGAAATAGGCCGTCCCCGAGCCCAGCGACCCGTCCGCAAACGCTTTCAGCGCCCCAATCCGCAAATACGGCCCGCCAAACGCATGGCGGATCCCGATCTTCGCCTCGTCGTCCACATGCGAAATCAAGGGGGCCGCATAGATCCGCGTGATCAACTCGCCCTTCTGCAAGAGCTCGCTGTACGCCGCGATGTCCTCGTAATCGGCCACCATGTGCTGCACGCTGGTCACGCCCAGCGACGCCGCATGATTCATGGAGCGCTTGATGATCCGGATCCGCTGGTCGTGCGTCAGTGGTGGAATCACCTTTTCCATAAGCCCCTGCGCCGCGTCCTTCAGTGCGCCGGTCGGATTTCCCTGCGCGTCGCGCACAATCGTTCCGCCCGGCGGGTCCGGCGTCTGCGCCGTGATTCCCGCCAGCTTCAACGCCACGGAATTCGCCAGCCCCATGTGCCCGTCATAGCGCGACACAAACACCGGATTGTCTGGCGTCAGCGGATCGATCAGCCATTTTTCCGGATAGACGGCGGGCGTCCATTTCGTCTCATCCCAGTTGCCCTCCAGGATCCATTCACCCCTCGGCATGGATTTCGCCTTCTCGCCAATCAGCCGTGCAAACTCCTGCGCGCTCGTCACATCCTTCAACTGCACCGAATCCAGCTCCATCCCCCCCGAAATAAAATGCACGTGCGCGTCATTGAATCCCGGCAATACCAGCTTGCCGCCCGCATCGATCACGTGCGTCTGCGGTCCACGCCACTGCTCAATCTCCGCGTTCGAACCCACCGCGACAATCCGCTCGCCAATCACCGCCACCGCTTCCGCCTGCGGCCGCGCCGCATCCACCGTCCACACCTTCGCGTGCGTAACAATCAAATCCGCCACCGGCTTGGTCTGCCCAAATCCGGGAGTTGCGAGACAACACACCAGCACGAAGCTGAAACCCATAAGCACACCTAATTTGTAGTTCATGAAAAAATCCTCGCGGGATTCACGTTCGCGAGGATTGTACCCCAATCAGCTGCTTCTCTATTTGGGATATAGCCGAAATGTGGCACAGGCATTCCTGCCTGTGCACCCGATCGAATGGCAGGCATTCAACCCACAGTTAAAACCTGACTGACGCAGCGGGCCCATCTTTTTCCCTCTTGCTCTTCTCCGTGTTCTTCCTCCGTGCTCTCTGTGTTAAATCCACCGCCGAATGCGGGTACTCGCTAAATCCTCTCTCGCCGTAACCGCAGCGCATTCGAAATCACCGACACCGAACTAAAACTCATCGCCGCGCTCGCAATCATCGGACTCAACAACCAATGAAACATCGGGAAAAACACGCCCGCCGCAATCGGAATCCCCAGCAGGTTGTAAACGAACGCAAATGCCAGGTTCTGTTTGATATTCTTCACCGTCGCCCGCGCCAACTTTCGCGCCCGCACAATCCCCCGCAGATCTCCCTTCACTAGCGTAATCCCCGCATTCTCCATCGCAATGTCCGTCCCCGTCCCCATTGCGATCCCCACATCCGCCAAAGCCAGCGCCGGCGCATCGTTAATCCCGTCGCCCGCCATCGCCACCACGCGCCCTTCCTTCTTCAGCCGCTCAATCACTGCCGCTTTCTGGTCTGGTTTTACCTCGGCAATGACCTCTTCCTTGTTCATTTCGAGTTCGCGCGCGATTTCCTCCGCCGCCTCGCGGCGGTCACCTGTAAGCATGAGGGGATGCAAGCCACCTTTTCTAAGGTCTTTGAGAGCTCCCACTGCCTCGCTCTTGATTCGATCTCTAACCCAAATCCACCCCTGTACCTTTCCCTCGACCCCACAAAGAATCGGAGTTGCAGCGGCAACGCTTGGCGCACTAAGTCGCCATTTCTTTTTCTCAGTGGTTTCTTTTTGGGGGAGAAGCCCCTTCTGCGTCAAGAACGAATGAGTGCCCAATACAACCTGCTTTCCCTTCACCTTGCCCTCGACTCCACCGCCTGGGTAAGCTTGAAAGGCAGTCACCGCATGGAATGAAATCCGTTTTTCTTCCGCAGCCCTTACAATGGCGCGCCCCATTGGATGTTCGCTAAGACTCTCGACGCTCGCAGCCATCGAAAGCAGTTCGTCCTCGCTGTAATCCATCGTTCGCCATATGTCGATGGCAAGAACCTCAGGCTTTCCTTCCGTCAGCGTCCCCGTCTTATCCAGCACCAGCGTATCTACCCGTGCCAAGGTTTCCAGCGCCTCCGCATTTCGCACCAGCACACCCGCCGTCGCGCCCCTCCCCACCGCCACCATGATGGACATCGGGGTCGCCAAACCCAGCGCGCAAGGACACGCAATAATCAACACCGACACCGCCGCCAGCAATGCATGCGCAAACCGCGGCTCCGGCCCAAACGCAGCCCATCCGATAAACGCGGCAATCGCCGCTGCCACCACCGCCGGTACGAAGTAGCCCGCCACTCGATCCGCCAGCCGCTGCATCGGCGCGCGGCTCCGCTGCGCCTCACTCACCAGCTTCACAATCTGCGCCAATAACGTTTCACTGCCCACGCGCTCCGCCACCATCACAAAACTTCCGCTAGCGTTCAGCGTCCCGCCGGTCACCTTGTCACCAGCCTGCTTGTCCACAGGCAGCGGCTCGCCCGTCACCATGGACTCATCCACCGCACTCGCGCCTTCTTTCACCGTGCCGTCCACCGGCACGCGCTCCCCCGGCCGCACGCGCAGCAAATCCCCTTGCTTCACCCGCTCCAGCGGTACGTCGCGCTCACTGCTGCCTGTAACCACGTGCGCCGTCTGCGGCGCCAGCTTCAGCAACTCCCGGATCGCCCCGCTCGTCCTCTGCCGCGCCCGCAACTCCAGCACCTGCCCCAGCGCCACCAAGGTAATGATCACGGCCGCAGCTTCGAAGTACACAGACACTTCTCCGTGCATCCCGCGAAACGACGCCGGAAAAAATTGCGGAAACAACGTTGCCGCCACGCTGTAGACATACGCCGCGCCAGTGCCTAATCCGATCAGAGTGAACATGTTTGGACTACGGTTCAACAGCGAATTCCAAAACCGTTTAAAAAATGGCCATCCGCACCACAGCACCACCGGCGAAGCCAGCAGAAATTCCACGCCATTCTTCACGCCCGGTGCGAGATGAAGTCCCAGCGCGTCGCCAAACATCGAAAGCACCAGCAGCGGCAACGAAAACGCCGCACCCACCCAAAGCCGTTTCCGCATTGACTCGTATTCCGGATCGCCTGGCTCCTCGGCGGTAATGTCCATCGGCTCTAGCGCCATTCCGCAAATCGGACACGTCCCCGGCCCAATCTGTACAATTCCCGGATCCATCGGGCATGTGTAGCGAATTCCCTTCGCGCTTTCCGATGGCGCAACCGGGGGTTTCGCGGGAGCTGCCGGCTCCATCCCTGCCGTCCCCGGTGCCGCCAGAAACTTTTCCGGTTCCTTCGTGAAACGCTCCACGCATCGCGTCGAACAAAAGTGATACATCTTCCCCGCGTGCTCTACTTTCCCCGCCGCGTTCTGCGGATCCACCATCATTCCGCACACCGGATCCTTCACGCGCGGTGCCGTCCCTAAAAGCGGCAGCTCCGCCATCGCCGGCTTCGTCCCTGCTCCCGCAATCTGCACCGGTGCAGAGGCAATCTTCATCGGCGCCATCGCCGGGTGTCCCGCAGGTTGCTGCGTTCCCAAATCACCAGCCGTTGCCGCCAAATATCTCTCCGGAGCCGCCTGAAACTTCTGCGCGCATCCTCCGCAGCAAAAGTAGTAGCTCATTCCCGCGTGCTCCACCTTCGCCTTGGCCTTTTCCGGATCAACGCTCATTCCGCAAACCGGATCCCGTTCCATACCCTACCTTCCCGTTTTCTCCCTGCACTCTGTGCTCTTCCTCTGTGATCTCTGTGTTAAGCCCGCCCGTATGCTTCAAGCAATCCAACCGGTGGGCCCAGTGTGTAATGGCCGACCTTCAGGTCGGCTCTCCCCTCACCGCAAATGCTTATAAATCAATTCCAGTAATTCGTCATACATCGCCGCCGCCTCTTTCGGCTTCCCGCTGGCAATGGCCTTCGTCGCGCAATGCTGCAGGTGATTCTTCATCAAATTCCGCCCCACGCCGCGTAGCGCCTCCTGCACCGACGCCACCTGCACCAGAATATCCGCGCAGTACCGGTCTTCCTCGACCATCTTCTGCAGCCCGCGAATCTGCCCCTCGATCCGCCGCAGCCGATTGAGGTTTGCCACCTTCAATTCCCCATCCACGCCCACGGCCTTCCGCATCTTCGCCATCGTCCTATACCCCTGGGTCCTATATATACCCCTTGCCCCTATCTTATGTCAAATGCCCCGGCGGACCAGTCAAATCACCCCTCGGGCCTGAATTTCGATTTTCGAGCTTCCTTTTTCGAATTTCTATTCTCACTTTTCCGTTCTCGCCGCTCCCCACTCGCCACTTCTGCTATAATCTCCCCGCATGACACTTCTCGAAATCACCTACGAACTCCATTCGCCCTTGAGCTACGAACAGCTCCAGCGTCTCCGCGAATTTGCCAATCTCTACGGCCTCCGCCGCTTCCACGTCGACGACGCCGGCAAAACCCTGACCTTCGAATACGACGCCTCGCGCCTTCGCGAAACCCAAGTCGCCCACGCCCTCGCCCAGGCCGGCATCCCCATCGTTCAGAGACAAACCTCCGCCGGCTCCGCCGATCCCTTGCCGGTCGAAAAGGCCTCCCTGCCCCGATAGCAGAGACTCCACCCATGGAGACTCCAGCCCGACGATAGCCCTCTTCGCGCTTGCCTCAGTGTTCGCGGTATTCGCGGCGCGCAAATTCCTTCCCGCCCTTTCGGTGTGATCGATCTCCATGGCAAGCCACATTGGGATGCGAGGAAATTCACTCTTGAACGGTTGCCCTCAATAGTCAATGCAACTTCGTCATTGTATAATCCGCTCAAATGGGGCAGCCAGAATTCAAGCCTCGACTCATCCACACCAAACGCGGAGCGGTAATTGCAATGTGCTTTACGGTCTATGTCGCGGTCTTAAGTGTTTGGAATGTGCTCAGGCCTTCCCAACGGCAACACCATTGGCTTCTCGACTTTGACTGGCTCGTTTTATGGCATATTTCGGTGCCAGCCTGGGTCGCAGCGGGAGTTAATCTGGCATTCTATGCAGGATTACTCTGGGGTGGGGTGCTGCTCTACCGGATTGCCCAGGGCAAAGAGCGCGTTTTAGTAGTTGGCTGGGCAGCGGCTATTTTCCTTGGCTTAATTCAAACTCTAGTTTCAGCGCCGGCGGCTACTGCACTTGGCCCCGTGAAAGCCCTCATGGATGCAGCGGCATTCCTTGCGGCTGTGGATATCTTTCTAAAGATGCCTGCGATCGGCTACCCTCGAGTCGATAATCAAACTTCTCGGAATACTTGAAAATAGGCCGCATTTCATAACGGCCCGCCAATTAACGTCTGCACAAGGAGGCTCGAGACCGATGCGATTTCTATTGGCTCTTGCCCTGCTTTTCGCTTCATCGGCCTCCTCGAAGTCTTTCCCGCCACTCGGTGCGATCGATCTCTACGGCAATCGCACCACGTCATCTTCTGAAATTCGGAAAGCCCTCACATTTCAGGAAGGAGATACGATTCATTTTGACCTATTTGATGCCCAGAAGCGGGAGGCGGAACAAAAACTCGCGGAGATTCCCGATGTGCGCCGCGCTTTCCTCACTCTCGTCTGCTGCACTGAAGATCGTAAATCCATGCTGTACGTGGGCATCGAAGAGGACGCATCGCCTTGCTTGCAATTTCTCCCTGAGCCCACCGGCACCGTTCAGCTCTCCAGCGAAGTGAGCAAAGCCAGCAAGGAGGTCGCGGACGCATGGGAAAAGGCTGTGCTAAACAGAGACACAACCGAAGACGATTCGCAGGGCCACGCTATAAACAGTGATCCCCAGCTCAAAACGTTGCAACTTGCGCTCATTCCGTTGGCCGAAGCCCACCTCGCTAACCTGCGCGAAGTTCTCCGCGGCTCTTCCGATGCAGATCAGCGCGCCATAGCGGCCCAGGTCCTTGGCTATGTTAAGGACAAGCAGGCCGTGGTGACCGATCTCGTCGCGGCAATGCGCGATCCTTCCTCCGAAGTTCGAAATAACGCCATGCGTGCGCTCATGGTCTTTACGAAGTACACGCCCAAGCCGCCCGCGAAGAAAATTCAGGTGCCAAGTGAGCCATTCCTCGAAATGCTCAACTCTTGCATCTGGACAGATCGCAACAAATCTTCGGCCGCCGTAGAAGAGCTCACAGAATCCCACGATCCCGCTCTGCTCACTGAACTCCGCGAGCACGCTCTTGTGTCCTTGATTGAAATGGCGCGCTGGAAGTCCATGCTTCACGCGTCCACGTCGCTCACGATTCTGGGGCGCATGGGTGGACTCACCGAAGGCGAAATTTTGACGGCCGAGGATTCTGGAAATCGGGAAGCGATCATTGCCACAGCACAAAAAACTGCGGCAAGGCAAAATTGAGTTTGCGCCGGTTTGTCTAGTGGCCGACCTTCAGGTCGGCTCTTCGGTAGCACAGGCTTCAGCCTGTGTCTTCGCGGAAAAATGTCTCCCCCAATAAAGTGGGGCCCCCGCTTGGGATCGGGGGCCCCGGAAGGCGCATCTCAGATGCCAGTGTCGTTTTCACACCGGCGCGTGGGGTCATCCATCCTAGCTTCCCTCTCAGAGGCAGGTGGTAACGATTCGCCGACCCGGCAAGTAAGCCCCTTCCCCC
>Ga0335085_10001044_pt1 | contig 65349 bp, 58 predicted proteins | sample Lox_Sample_45_FD_206712 | JGI IMG/M metagenome (GOLD analysis project Ga0335085, IMG submission 206712) | Soil microbial communities from Loxahatchee National Wildlife Refuge, Florida, United States - Lox_Sample_4.5 | ecosystem: Environmental > Terrestrial > Soil > Wetlands | place: USA... | reverse complement strand
AGGACGTTGCCAGCCATGCTCAGTTGCCTTTTGGCTTCCGTGACATATTCGTTACCAGGCCCAACAACAATGTCAACCTTGTGAATCAGATCAGATCCTAGAGCCATTGCGGCTATAGCTTGCGCTCCTCCAATCTTGTAAATCTTAGATGCACCACCAATCTTCGCTGCTGCAAGAACGGAATCGGGAAGTGTTCCATCCTTCCTTGGAGGAGAAGTGATGACTATCTCATGAACCCCGGCCTCTTTGGCAGGTATGCAAATCATCAAAACAGTGCTTGGATAAGCTGCTAGACCTCCGGGAACATACCCCCCAACGGATTCGAATGGAGCATAACTCTCGGAAATTGTGAATCCGAGCGGAGATCTGAAGCTTATCTCTTTGAAACGAGAAATTTGGCTTCTACTAAATTCGCGAATTTGCCGTGCGGATACTTTCAGAGCTTTGATCGAGGAAGCATTCATTCTGGAGTATGCAGTTTCGATATCATCTTCTGAAACGATAATGTCCTCAGGTCTCGCAATTGACTCGGAATCGAACTTTCTAGTAAGATCTATGACTGCTTGATCTCCTTTTGCGGCGACATCCGCTATGATATCTGAAACCGTTTGCGATATGCGACTTGAGCCGACATCTTCTCTGAGGATTGAAACGACTTTCGATGCCTCACTCGTGTCTCTAACAGAGAATTGCCGGATATCCAAGGCGAAAGATGCTTCCTGAATAACTGTTGGATCGTTTTTCTATTCGAGACGAAACCTATTGAGAAGAGTTTCCGAAAAGTTCAATCTCTTCCAGTGGAAGAATCTGGCGAGGCTCGTGCACTACTAGGCCCTGGGAAAGCTTCCTTAGGACAGGGACTGCCCTGATTAGATATTCCTTGTCTATTATCGTATTCACAGAATACCAGTTTTCATCTGACAACTTGCTTATCGTGGGATTCTTCATCGCCGGAAGAGTTGCGAGAAGCTTTGCCAAGTTATCCTTGTGGACGTTCACGAAAATGTGGAGCTTCTTCGACCCTTCGACAGCCCCTTTAAGCATCGACATGATGTCAAGAATCTTCTCTCTTTTTCTCTGCCCAATTTCCAAAGCGGCAGGATTTGCGACAAGCTGCGCAGTTGAATTTAGAACAGTTTCAATTGGGACGAGTCCGTTTTGCTCTAGAGTGGTTCCGGTTTCAACAACGTCCATTATCGCATCGGCATCTTCTGGAGGTTTGGCTTCTGTTGCTCCAAAGGAAAGATATATCGTTGCAAGATCGTTGTCGCCCTTTGTCCACCACGGAGTGATCTGTTTGGGAGATTTTTTCCCAAAATACTCGGCATAGAATGGGAGTGATCTCAGGTAGTCGGAGGCAATGTTCAGATATTCTGTTGAAATTCTGATCTTTCGAGATTCCTTCCAGTAACTTTTGCAAATTTCTGGGAACGACTTGTTCGCGATTTCTTCAGGGACTGCCATCACTAACCTTACGGCCCCGTACTCTAGATCAATGATTTTGGTGATTTTTGCATTAGTCTCCTTAATCCAATCAGAACCCGTGATCCCGAGATCTTGATCGCCCTCCGCAACGAACTGGGAAATCTCCTGCGGCCTCAGTATTTTGATTTCAATATCCGGATCATTGATCTTGGGACGGTAAGTTCTGTCCTGACCCCTTATCTTATATCCGGCTCTCTCAAAGAATGCGAAGGTTGCCTTTTCCAGCGAACCCTTAGGGAGCGCTAATTTGATCAGCTTTTCCTCACGGGACATTTTGTGAATTGCTCCGAAAAACGGCCGGAAGACTAGATAACGATATACTGAATGAAACGACGGGTACTTTGGAGAAAAGTTGAACGAATTCGTTAACGACTAGGACGACAATGAAGGCAAGCACCGTCGATGAAAACAGTCACCTTTAGACAAACAGTGACACCGGACCATTGTTATTTTCCAACGTCTATTAAATTTTGTTTTGAATACCAAAGAGAAACGGTCTTATTCATTGGCCTAATTTTTTTTCTTTGAATTCAAGGCCGTGCTGTAGATTGCGACAGAATCCTCATTTCGCAACTTGCGAAGTGATACGTAGCCATCATTTCTGACAACGGCGACCGATTTGAACCCAAAAACTTTGTAGCAGCGCAGACAAGAGGTCTCATAATCCTCATTTGCGTAGAACCTACCGTATTCGTCAGAAATTTGACTGACTGAAAGTCCAAGAAAAACATCTTCTTTCTTGCAACCGAAAATCCTACAGAGGGGGGTCTCTTGCCTGTTTCGCGGGTTCTTTCCCTCATTTTCACGATAATTGTTGTAGTTAGGTATGATGGATGTGAGAGGGGTATTAATTGGCATATATCGAAAACTCTCAATTAGACTCAATTTTCGATTACACTCAATTGATCGATTCCTTACCGGTGTCTTGATTCATAACTCATTCGCTTGCCTCCGGAAATGCGGTAATTCAGAGCAAAGGAATTCTAAAATCCTTTTTCGAGGAAACTAAGCATGCAAAAGGCTCTTTGTCAACAAATCACATTGACTTATACATTCAAATAACGCAACGTCTTAGGTAACATTGGTTTGTAACGAATATCGATTTTGCATTTATACTAACGATGAGCGGTTCTTACCTCACCGAATCAGATGAGTTCAGAATCAAAGAGTTCTACATCTTTTTACTTCGTTGAAAACCTGCCCGACAACCTCCGATTGTATAGCTGACAGAGTCACAGCCTCTTGCTAATCTAACGGACCCTCCCGCCAAAGCTAGGATCTTGGTGGATTTTTCGCCTTTGAAACTTTTATCGTAGGTTTGATTCCGGTTTCATTAATGGCCAGAAGAAATGTAGGCGAAGATGAAATTTCAAAAAGAGGGTGGCGATGGTAGAATCGTGGAACAATCAAAATCTTGAAGATTTTACCCAATTTATACTGTTTCTGTAGACAAAGAAATCAAAATCAAAAATCTTGATAAAGTCAAGTTCTGAAATGATCCCAGTCCCTTGCAGTCTTCAGCGTTATGAAAGCATTCATTTAGATGCTCGCTTCCAGCGAAAATCTAGATTAAGTCATAAATCGAGCTGATCCCTAGAAGCATTGCATGGCAAAGGAGTCTGAAACCGAGAAACAGGACGAAACGGAAAAATTCGACAAACTCTCGGATGTCTATTCAGTACTTACACAGGACGCGAAAACGATCATCTTGGACCTCGAGAGTGGAGTCACAATGTGGCGTGAAGCCTCGGCCGGATCAGCTGCGAGTGCCGGTTTTATTGTTATCTTGATACTTACTGCTTTTCGCTTCTACCCTCCGGAGTCTATTGAGGGTTGGGCATATGTGATTGGGGCCGGCATGCTCGCAGTAGTGATGTCAGTAATATCTGCAAAAGGATTTAGAAGATATTTCTCCCTAAAGAAAAAGTACTCACCGCTTTTCCAGAAAGTCGAAAAATTATAGAAGAACCAGCTTGCCATCTGGTAATTTCAGGAGGACACTCCTCTACCTTGATACGATTGACCTAGGCGGAGGTAAGAGTTCTCGAATGACGTTTTACAACATAGCGGGGAACGAGGAGAACCTGCGCAGGTGGGAAGAGAAACTATGCAAAGAATGGCGCCTTGTTGCGAAAGTTCAAGAAAGCGATGGGAGGGAGTATTACAAGAAAACAGATTTCGGCGAACACCTCCACACTTTGTTGAAAAACCATGAATATCTTGGGTCACTATTCGAAGAGTTGATTCGCGATCGGTTAAGGGCAAAATTGAACTAAAACAGGACTGGATTTTTGCATATCATTTTGGAATACGGACAGATTTCGCAGAAATAGGTCCTGATTGTTGGGGTTGCTTTGTCTCTAAATTATTAGGATCCACATATGGCTGGATCTTGAAAGGTCTTGATTTCACAGAATCGCAACACAAAAGAGAACCAAGCTGGAAATTCCGATAAGAGGCTTCATTATTTTCTTTCTTCATGCGGCGTCTTAGGGTGCATTGCTCTACTCGTATATTTTTCTGCACCATACATCATTTTTCCTTTCCCGTCTGCAAATGCCTCATCCTTGCAGATCGTTACAAGAGCAAAGACCTACGCGGTAGATTACCTGTTGGCCGCATGGCTTCAGGGATCGGGGACTTTGCTTATCTTGGTATTTGTCCTCGGACTAGTCCACTCGGCTAAGGCATGGAACAGTTTCGCCGGTTGGATGACGATGCTAGCCGCGGCCGCTGTGCTTGTGCTATCTCTGAACGAGGGAAGTTACTTTGTCGACGTAGCTCAAGCAGTGACAAACGGACATACGGAAGCCGCGACGACAAGCTTTGACCTCACCTTCACTTTCATTCGCACTTTCTTCATAGCACCATCGCTACTTTTGCCCCTTTCGTTTGTACTTCGAAGCTCAACCATATTGCCGAAGACATTTTGGTTATGGTCCCTGAGCCTAGGAATAGGATTCGAGGTTTACGGTTTCGTTGGAATTTTCGCAACCGCGATATTGTTTCCGGCAATAATTCTTCTGATTCTCATGATGGCTTGGGTGATAGTTGCTTCGACATATTTCTTGCGAGTCCGTGGATTATGACAGAGAACTATCAGACTTGAAAAATGAAATGTTAAAACCAATTATTCTTATCCACAACATTCACAAGCTCTTCGCCACGAGCGAACCTTCGACAGTTCTCCAAAAGAATACCGGTCCTTCGTTCCGGGACGTGCACCGAATCCTGATCTGCAGCTACGTGAGGAGTGATTATTACATTGGGATTAGACCATAACGGACTATTCGAAGGCAATGGTTCTTCTTCGAAAACATCCAAGCCCGCGCCTGCAATTATCTTTCTTTCGAGCGCCTCTTCGAGGTCGTTTATGACTACGCAGGCCCCGCGACCTACATTGACCAAGTAGGATTTTTCTTTCATCAAATTCAACCTCTTCGAATTGATCATCTTCTGCGTTTGCGGTGTCTCCGGCGTCGTGATTATTACAAAATCTGCCATAGGTAGCTTACTTTCAAGCAAATCCACAGAGTAGAGATCATCAAAATATTCTGGTTTCTTGGTCACTCTGGGATCTATACCGATAACTTTCATGCCAAATGTCTTACACAAGCGTCCAGTCTCAGCTCCTATTCCGCCAACCCCGATAATTAGGGCAGTTGTCTCTGGCAGATACACGGGAAACGGTAACTGCTTCCACTCAGTTCTCGATTGCTGCAATATATATCTCTGAAGGTTGCGGGCAAATGCGAGAACGAAAGATACCGCATGCGAAGCAACATGTTCGTTGAAAATTCCGCGGAAGTTTGTAACGACCACATCGCTCTTCACGAGCTCTTCGTACCAGAACGAACGTGGCGGACCAGCTGCATAGCATTGTATCCACTTTAATTTCTTCGCACGTTGAAACAGTTCAAGGGGGACAAACCCATAGGCAGCGGTCGCGTCATCTATGTAGCCTCCTACATCGTTAGGGCTGTCGAATACTCTCACTTCGGCACCAGGTACTACTCCACGGATTTTCCCTTCCCAACCCGGGACAACGTCGGGAGGTAAGAGCACCATTTTCAAATTCATTTTTACGTGTCGCTCACTTTTGATTTTCCGAGATCCTCATCCCATTTGAATAATATAATTCTTCCCAAAATTGAGATTCGACCTCTAATAGTGCTTTGGATGAAAAGAAAGCTGATCCGACACCTGATTTGCGAACCTCAATCGCCATAAGTTTTCGAAATTCTTTTGCTTGACCTTGCCATTCGTGGCCCAGGTAAACAATGAGGTCGAAAACGAAGTATTGAATCAGTCATCTCGGTTCTGCCAATAGATGCTACCACGGCGACTAACGAATCTTGCGTACTTGTTATCGCGGCTATCTAGTCTTCAAGTTCATGGATAATCGGTAGTTATGTCGTAGCTAAAAGACTCCTTTTGAGTTAAAAACGCCCCAAGTCGACGATCTGTCGAACTTGATTCAAGATATGAGTTATGTGAAAAATGGGTTGGCGCGTCCTAAATTCGTTGAAGGACTATTACACATCTTCATCTCGAAATTCCCCCTTAATGAAGATCTGAAAAGATCCGACTCACAAAACAAGGGCATCCTAAGCAAGGTAACAACCGGACGATTGTTTCTCTCAGAAAGACACGATAGAAAAAAACCGGGAATAATCCTGATACACTTGTTGTAATCTTATGGAACATTCAGAAGTAGAAGTATAGCTCAATAATTGGCAAGATCGGGTGTTGGTAATAATATTATTAACGCTGCCTCTTACTTTGGTGGTCATCATGCTTTCTGGTCGAAAATCGAAAGTGAAGCTGGCGCTGAGTCGCGCCGCGATGGTGGGTATCGTTGTGGTTGTTATCGTTATCATTGCAGTCGGCGCATACTTTGCAGTCTCGAACAACGTTTCTACAACGTCAACAACAAGTTCCTCGCAGATAGTAACGAGTTCGAGCAGCTCTGTGGTTTCCACATCGAGTTCCAGCTCACAGTCTACGAGTCAGTCGAGCTCATCGGGTAGCAGCTCCTCCTCAACCGGCTCATCCTCTGCTTCATCTTCTAGCCAGACTACTTCGAGCAGCTCTGCATCGAGTATCTCCTCGTCCGGCAGCTCTCCGTTTCATCAGCAGCTCGTTATTGATGACTGGACATGGTTTGTTTCGGGAACTGACGCTAACGAATTATACATCAACTCTGAGCTTCCGTGGCCGAATTCATTGGCCTACACTGTGTACCAATCGCTCGTGACGGTGAATGAAACCGCACAGTTCAAGACTGGCCAGATTCAGTACCTCCCTGGTTTGGCGACAGGTTGGAACGTCTCCTCAGATGGTACGACTTACACTTTCAATCTTAGACAAAACGTGAACTTCTCGAGTGGAGATCCGTTCAACGCTTACCAGGCATGGATGGAATTATACGGCCTCTATTATTTGACCGCGAACAGCTCGACATGGATGGAATCTTATCCGCTCTTTAACATGGCAACAGCAAACTTCGGTCCGGCTACTATAGCTCTTATCAATCAGAGTGGATTAATCAGCCCGTCACAGCAAGCGCTGAGCTTAATGATGAATAGCTCATGGCCGATTTACGTGACTGGACCTTACACTCTGGTGTTTCACCTAGCTAGCCCCTTCATCTTCTTCCCCGGAGTTTTGGTTGTCTATGACGGTCTGATGTTCGATACTCAATGGTTGCTGCATCATGGAGGGTTTGGAACTCCAACCTCGTATAACTCGTACTTTAACCAGCATCCGATTCCGGGAACCGGGCCATATGTAGTCACTCAGATTTCGGAAAACAATTTCGTCAGTTTCACCCAATCTCCCACTTATTGGGGTGACAGTCTAACACCTGCACAGCTAGCATTTCAGCCACTGTGGGATCCGGGACACGCAAAAACTGTGATCGTATACAACAAGCCTGATGATATCGCTCGGTATACCGACCTCTCTACTGGCGCTGCACAGATCGCCACAATTCAATCTCAGGACTTTAACCTCATCACTACAAATCCTCAATACAGCTACTTTGTGAATCCTCCTTGGAACGGAGAAGTGGCGCTAATGGGCCTAAATGTCAATGAGTATCCGACAAATATTACTGATGTAAGACTGGCAATTGTCCATGCAATCAACTATACCAATCTATATTCTTCAGCCTACCAGCAAAACATGACCCCGTACGTTGGGCCAGAGTATCCGGCATGGAGCCAATACTACGACCTCGGTAACTTCAAACCATACCAGTACAATCTTACCCTTGCAGAAGCGTATCTGAAGAACGCGAGCATTACAAATATGCCCACGTTCACATTCAGAACTGTTTCAGGGTGCTCAGTTTGCTCATCCGCTGCGCAAGTAATCCAATCTGATCTTGCTCAAATCGGGATTACCGTCAACATAGTAGTCCTGTCTTCTGGCCAGTACTACTCTGGAACTTACGGAACCTACGCGCAAAATGTCGCGAATAACGCATCTATCGGACAGATTTCGTTCGTGAACGGAGGCTTTGGCTGGGGTCCGGCTACACTGACACCTGCGGACTATTGGGTTACATTCGTCAGTAACACTTCGTCTTGGGGGAACTGGGCTGGTTACTCAAATCCAATAGTGCAAAAGTGTGTAAATTCGTTCACATCAACTAACAATGCGAGTCTGATACAGAGTCTATGCACGGCTGCTCAAGCTCAACTCTACAAAGATGCTCCTTACGCCTGGCTCGGGACATTCGGTCTCTGGGGAGTTGCAGGAGGATCCTTGGCTTGGAAGTCCAGTGTAGTGAAGAGTTTCTTCGTCGACCCGGTATGGACAGGTCAGACCACTGATCCGTTCTTCAACACAGTAATCTTCGCTTCGTAGGAAATCAAAGGAAGCGAGATTTTTTCTCGCTTCTTTGACATTTTTCCTTTTTTAGGAAAAACTGAATCGTTTCGAACTTTAGAAGCTGGTTTCTGAATAGATATTAGCCAATATTGGGTATCCGTAAGGGGAGGAACAAAAACCTCGGATTGTCGATTTCAGCAAAAAGAACGAGGTATGCCCTGATAGCTTTCGTCCCGATAATCGTAATCGCATCTTTTCTCTCAGTTTACCTTAACTCTAGTTTGGAATCAAATTCCGAATCCACTCTTTCTACAACTTCTGTCTCAGATCAGCCCTCGCAAAATCTCACTGAGCTAGTAAATCCGTTCATTGGTACACGAGCGAGCGCTCAATATGGAGCTGGCGACACTTTTCCTGGCGCCGCGTATCCGATGGGGATGGTTCAATGGAGCCCTGATACGCCCTCTAATCCACCTGGCGGGTACAATTATGACGATTCTGTGATAAAGGATTTTAGCATCACGCATTTCAGCGGGCGCGGATGTAATGTCTACCAAGATTTTCCGTTCATGCCATTCGTGGGATACCCCTCTATCTCGCCAGCCATAGATCCCTCCCTTTACTACTCTACTTTTTCCCACCAAAATGAAACTGCACGTCCCGGCTACTATCAAGTCTACTTGGAAACGCCTCATGTAAATGTCGAGTTGAGCGCGACACAACATACCGGTGTCGCACAGTTTCTTTATCCATCCACAAAAGTTTCGACGATGATCATTAATGCCGGTGGAAGCATCAACGGAGATGTAAATTCCAGCGTTACGATTCTGCCCTCGATGAACGAGGTAACAGGATCAGCTGAAAGTACAGTAGGATGTGGAAGCCAACACTATGAGGTTTATTTTGCTGCGCACTTCAATCGCGCGTTCATGACGTTTGAAACGTGGAATGGAGCTTCACTAAATCCTTCATCCAATCTTAGTACCGGACCGGAGTCAGGCGTATTCCTCTCTTTTGATACTGCAAGCGATCGCGTCGTCCTCGTTCAGGTCGCGATCTCATTCGTGAGTGTGGCTAACGCACAGTTGAACCTAGCATTAGAGAATGCAAACTTTGACTTGTCTTCCGTGGAACTGCGCGCAACTACAGCATGGACCACGTTTTTGAATCTCATACAGATAAGCGGAGGGAGTCAATCTGAACGTGTCACTTTTTACACGGCACTTTACCACACCTTCTTCCATCCAAACATTTTCAATGACGTCAATGGGCAGTACCTTGGATTTGACGGCAAGGTACACACTGTAGCCGAAGGCCACATTCAGTATGAGAATATCGCAGCCTGGGATCAATACCGGTCGCAGATTCGCTTGCTCGCCATTCTTGACCCTTCGGTTGCCAGTGATATTGCCCAATCATTGGTAAACGACGCGCGGCAGGGAGATGGCCATCTGCCGCGCTGGGAACAGGCAAACGTCGACTCTCATGGAATGAGTGGTGACAGCGCAGACGTCCTCATAGCAGAAGATTACGCTTTTGGTGCGTCAGACTTCAACACGACCGGTGCCCTGATCGCGATGATCGATGGGCAGCCTCAGATTCGTGAAGGTCTTTCTGATTACACCAATCTGGGGTACATTCCAGCCGATTCAGGCAAAACACCTTACTCCGCCTCCGTCACTCTAGAATACGCTAATGACGACTTTGCGATCTCACAGTTTGCCAGAGCGCTCGGAAATAGTTCGGCCTACTCTATCTATCTCAACCGATCCGCGGACTGGATGAATCTTTTCGATAACATTAGTGGTTACATTCAGCCACGTGACGCTAACGGCAACTGGGCGCCAAACTTTTCCCCGACAAGTGAAAACGGGTTTCACGAAGGCGACTCTGCACAATACACTTGGCTCGTATCCTACAATATGGCGGGACTGGTCGACGAGATGGGTGGAACCGCGGCCGCAATTACTCGGCTTGATAATTTTTTCATCAAATTGAACGACGGGCCGGCCAGTCCTTATTCGTTCATGGGAAATGAGCCAACATTTGAAGTTCCCTGGGAGTACGACTTCGCAGGTGCGCCGTCCCACACGCAGGAGGTAGTCAGACAAATCGAACTGCAGCTTTTCAACGACACGCCAGGGGGCTTACCAGGCAATGACGACGGAGGTGCTATGTCTTCATGGTACGTGTTTGCTGCAATGGGTCTTTACCCCGAGATAACGGCAATTGGAGGCTTCGTTACAGGTAGTCCGCTTTTCCCTTACATATCATTCAAACTAGGAGACGGATCTCTCTTGGTAATCCTAGCGACCCAGGCCGCGGATTCAAATCCGTACGTTGACTCTCTCTCAATAAGCGGAGTCTCGACATCCAGCGTCTGGATTCCGTGGAATGAACTGAGCCAAGGCGCAACTCTGAATTTCACTCTAGCGAGTACACCGTCAAATTGGGGCGATCGGTTGCAGGATGCGCCTCCGTCATTCCCGCCAGGGGCTTGAGGTCTTAGAATCCAACAATTTAGGCACAACGCGGACAGGGTTGTACTCTACAGAAGTTATTCTGATAATTCTAGGGCATTTGTGATCACTTTCCAATAATTTTGACCTTCGCTGATTCGAAATTCTCTCATGAAAAGAAGAAATTGCATAAATAATGGGCATCGAAACTGAAAATGATTCAGGTATTGGGTCGAGATAGTTACTCAAAGAAAAATAGTGGGATAGCGGCTGTTGCAATTATCGTGGTCGTCGTAATCATTATTGCGGCAGTTGGCGTCGGTGCGTACGTCGCTTTGGGTTCAAAGTCAGGCAATTCCACTTCCTCTTCTCAGATTTCTACAAGCTCATCGTCAGTAGCCACTACGTCATCATCTACTACCTCTACTTCTCTCGCCCCAAGTACGTCCTCTTCTTCAGCCCCATCCACATCCACTTCACTCACGAGTTCTTTATCCTCATCGATGATGGAAAATTCCACTACTAGCATGGTGACGAACAGCAGTAATTCAGGACCGACCATCGGCGTTGCAACTAATTGCTACAACGTTACGACGACGTATACCACGCTGATCATTCAAGGAGGTTTCACTTCGACTTTTTCCACGGGTACGATAACCTTTACCGAGACCACTCTGTCGAATCCCGGAACGACGATCAATTTTGCCGGCACGACTTATGGGTGTGTTACTGTCGGTGGCTACACTACGACTATTGCGGGAATCACTTCCGTGATTTCGGGCGGCACATACACCATTCCCCAAGGCGCCACAGTGACCGTGAACGGATCAACAATCACGGAAACAATTACCTCAACATACCAGACTTCGTCAGGATAAGCCATCCCATTCCGGCGATGCAGCTTCTAGACATCGCGTTCAACGAGGATAATGAGAATCTGAAACACTAGTCGTAACATCCTAGTTGAATTTGGGAGCGAGAGTACTCCCTCCTCTTTTTCCACTATTGTGCGATCTCATTTGTTGCAATGAATCTTGGAATCAGAGTCTTGACAGGACCTCTCTAGCAAATTCTTCCGCATACCTCTTTGTAGATTCGACGCTGTTCCTCAAGAAACCCAGTCCAATGAAAGAGACGCCCATCTCTTCCATCTTCTTGATGTCCGTGGCGGTCTTCCTTGAATCACCCGCCAGAAGTTCCTTCCGATCTACGTGAGAATCCGTCAACTCGAATGTCTGCGAAAGATATCCAATCTTCACGTTGTCCGGCTTTCTTCCCGCCCTTCTGATATGCTCCTTCAGCCTGGCGATTCCACCAGCGAGCTGGTCAGTGGTATTTAGCGGGAAGGTTGGATTGCTGTCGATTGGAAACCAGCCATCCCCGAGCTCTGCAGCCCTCCTGATCGCTCTTGGACTCTCGCCTCCGATCCAGATTGGCGGGTGCGGTTTCTGCACGACTTTGGGTGAAAAGTGTGCGTCACTGAAGCTAAAGTACCTGCCTTCAAAGCTTGGATTTTCTCCTGCCCAGATAGACTTCATAATGCGAATATACTCATCCATTAGTTCTCCGCGCTTTACAAAGGGGACACGCAGAATGTCGAACTCTTCCTTCATCCAGCCGACCCCCGCGCCGATGTCCAGCCTTCCATCCGAGAGATAGTCCACAGTTGCGAAGGAGTTCGCCCAGCTCAGCGGGCTACGATAGGGGATCACTGCAATACCGGTCATCAACCTGATGTTGCTCGTTTTTGCGGCAACGTACGCAAGCGCCGTGAGTTGATCTAAGTCTTCTCGCGTATCCGTGTATTCTCCTGAAGAGGAGTACGGGTACGTCGTCCTTATCTTTTTGGGCATTACTAGGTGATCAGAGGGTTCGATCAACGAGTGGAAACCGAGCATCTCCGCGTGCCGGGACAACTCGGTCAGATTGGCCGGCTGTGATAGCGGGCCATCGTGCGGCAGGCAAAAACCAAATTTCAAACTGGATATACCACGTGAAGACCTAACAATTTCTGATAATAATGCTATTCAAGAGCTTGCTTTTCGAGCGTCCGGATAGTGGTCTTTCCTTCTGCTTACTATTGAAACGTTGTCGCGGCGAGAATAAATTGACATGATTTCAGCAAATTCGGCCGACTGATTTCAACTGCAGTTCTTAATAGGAACTATAAAGTGAATTCCCTGTCGGGTAAGAGTTCCCGTGTACAGCAGAGAATTCCTAGACAAAGACGTTGTCGGTTCTGACGGTTGGAAGATCGGAAAGTCAAAGGAGATAATCTGCGATGCGAACTCATGGCGGATTACGAGCCTGGAGGTTGAACTGAACGAAAAGATCCAAGATGAGATTGGAGAGTCGGTGCCACTTCGCCGTCACCGTGTCCCGATCGACGTTTCATATGTTCAGGGCATCGGAGATGTGATAACCCTGAGGTCGACGAAAGAGGAATTGATAAAGGTCCTGTCCGCACACAGCAAAACCGTGAGGCAGTCTTCTGATGTGCAGAAGGGCGACGGTCCCATTTCTGTCTGACGAAATCTGGATCATTGACGAAATTATCTCGAGACTCATCAATGGATGTTCAAGCCGAGATAATGGCTATTCCCATCTGAATCTGCAGAGGAACGTGAATAAGATGAGATTTTCGAGCTGTCAGCAGATCGATTCGCTCAACCAATCGCGATCGATTTTGCGCGCCCGGAGTAAGTTCAGAAAATTAAGAGGGCAAGTAGATTTCTTACCTTAAGCTTCTGGAGACCTCTACAATAGCTACTTCCCATCACGCCTTTTCTTTCGAAGGGCGGCACAAATGTTGCAATTCAAGAGGCCGTGCTTTGAACAATAGCCCTGACGACTTTTCGGAGATGGAGTTATTCCATGTCTTTGGTTATAGCTCTTCTGCATTCTTTTCTGTCTGATATTGACCAATCGAGGGATCGATTGGTACTTTTCTGTATTTTAGCATCTCGCCTACTGTTAGGGCCGCGTTGGTTCCTTAGTACGCGATTTCACTCAAAATTCGTGCTCACTTCGCGTTGCAATGAGCTGTTATACAGATATTTTCGACAGACGGACCCCTATCGAGCCAAACTTCCTTCCCTGCTAACTCACGCACTCGTATTTCGAATTTCTTTCTCTTGTTTTCCTTCCATTTCTTTTATCCTTCGTGAAGCTGGTAAAGAGCGATATTCCACAAAGTATTGAAAATGGATTGGAAAGAAGTCCTGCTGACCAGTGGAAATTGTAAGTTCATACTGGAAAGGGATAATAGACATGCATGACGAGAAAAATTTCAACATAAGATTGGTGGGGAGACTTGAGAAAAAATGAAGCCTGAAGACAGGAAGAAGGCCATCCTCATGCTTGCCGATTGGGCAAAGCGGGAAAATCTTCCCAGCATTAGAAGTTTTCCGCTAAAATCTAAAGTGGACATTGAAAGAATGGTCGGTCGAGCAAGATCTCAATTTCAAGTCTCTCGTGACGCTGCAGTCGATCTGACTGACTCAGCGTTCGGCGTGGCCCACGATAGGTGGGTGAGAAAAACTAGGAACGAGAGATAGTGTTCGGACTTGCGATTGAGCTATAGATCTCTCGATAAAACGAAAGGATGCAATCACGCCTGAAGGTCAGGCGCGCAACTCGAAAACAACTTTTTAACAATGAATATTATCCCCGATCAAGAAATGATCATTCTCTGGAAAGCGGATTACGAAGGTACAGACATACAGGCAGACGTCAGGAAACTCCACAAGCTACAGAAGGAGATTGCGGAAAAGATCGGAGGAACCCTTGACGGTCCGTACTTTCCGCAGGACGCTTCAATACTCTACGTATTCCACGTCAAAGAGTACGAGTGGCTAAACAAGGCAGGCAGGATGTACTTTACAGAGGCAGCGAAGCAAAAACTCCGGTTCGTACCCAAGAGCTACGAGATCGCAGTGACTCCGGAGGAGTTTTTCGGAAAGTAGTGCTCGCCAATTATCCGGGGCCATTTCCGACTTTTGGACATTTGCGCTCGCACGCGCGTGCAAGACCCCCTAGGGGGTTATCTATACTGGATATAAACAGACTATTTATAGGAAATTGATTTTCTGAAATCTTCATTCGAGGAAATTTTCGATTTTTAGGATATCTTTTCTGTATATTTCTGGCTTGATTCGAGGAATTTCACACTTTATAGCCAGTGTTTGGTCTAATTTCCGTTTTCCACTTTTTCCATTTCGGAGATCTACATCGCACGTCCACGGGCAGAGTGAATTTACATCTTTTTTGTCGGAAGATAGACCAACGCCCTAAAATGAGCGTCACCAAAAGTAAGAAACTAATGTTACAACGACTAGAAGTAGAGTACCAATTAAGAGAATGCCCGACGCCATCTTCGGTGTAACGATTCTTGCGTTGTTGGAAGATGAAAAACCCGTAGAACCAGACGGAGGTGCACGTTTCATTTTCTATACTTGCAGAGCTCTGATCGTTATTATAGAATAAGGATAAATGTTCTATTCGCAGTACTGAGAACGCCGCAGGCTATTCTCGTTCCGAAATAATCGCCCAGATCAAATGAGGGATTTGAAACTAAGGATGCACCTTTGAACCGGTTTCGGGACGAATTCCGAACTGAAACAAGATGCGACGGAAAGATAGTTTGTAAGTTCCTCTAAGGACCCCTGTTACTTTACGTTAAGAACGAAGCGACTTGAATGAGCAAGTTATTGGCATTCCCAAAAATCTTCCGTAGCGCTCGCAAGCTAAGAGAACTGCTTCTGAGTCATCACCCGTCATTTTCGCAAAGGGTGCAACTTCGATGCTGACGATTCCGTTCTTAAGTTCCCGCCTCCAGCTGCCCACAACACTACCTTCAGAAACGATCGCAGAGTTGAATAGTTTCCGCTGCAAGCCGGAGCCTCGCCTTCGCGATTTGTCGTACGAGGCATAACCGACCAGGAATTCATCAAATGCTGGCAGCAGATAGAAGTGACCTGATACCTCCACGTCTTGTTTCAATGATGATGGAAACCAGTAGTCCCTGCCATCAATCTCTTTATGATCGAGGGTAGAGCTAGCCATTGCGAGCCCCTCTTTTGCTTCAATCGTCGTCAGACCGGACCACCAAGCAAAATCGCGAAGGGTCGCAGGACCGTGCCCCTCGAAGTACCGCTTTGCAAGAGAGGCCAGCGCTTCCTTCCGATCTAGACTCTTGCGGGAGTGAAACGAGCGTTCTTCCAAGAGCGCATACGTAAACTGCTTTCCTCGGCGGGGGCCGCTGCAGATGATACCATCCAGCTCTGCTCGCATTAGAAGGTATATTAGGCGGAGTCCTTTCGCCCTGATTCCGGCTGCTTCTAGGGCATTCGATATCTCGATTCGAGTCAGATGTTGGCGGCCCTCTAGCGATTTGGTGATGACCTTGTTGCTCCGATTGAATAGCTCCGCATCAAGTTTTGTCCTGCGATTTGCATACGCGTTCGCCGTATTCACCCGTGGAGATGTGAGCTTCAAAAGCCACTGAATGTCATAGGGAGTTACGAAATGCCAAGTCGGACGCAGGACATGAGTTCTCAAAATTCTGCCTTCGTTGAAAGCAAGTTCAATCTGTGCGTCGGTTGTGTCTGCCAGCCGTAGCCCGAGAGCCCACTTGGCGCTCGCATAATCTTGGGCTTGCACTGCTCCCATCCATCCTACTACTCCGGATGGTGTATCAAATCTGTAATTCGTGAGAAGCTGTTGATGAAGTCTGTGAAAAGAGAAATCCTTCAAGTGATTAGTTTCTTTACATGATCCTAGGGTCTCATGATTTTATTGTTACGAACACGTCATATTCCTAAATTGGACTTTCGGTCCTGAAGATTGAATCAAGATTCATTCCTTTGTTAGTCATTTCCTTCGCACCGCGGCCTCAACCCTCGGTCTACTGTTTATCCTGGCGGGGATGCGGCAGAGCTTCCGGGTGTGGCAGCTCAAAGGCGTGAAGCAAAGGGATATGCCGGTCTCGGGCAAGCAGTCAACTGCCGAGTAGGCTATTTGCCAGTTCAAAAAACAAAATGATTTTCAATTCTAGATTCCGTTAGACGGAGCGACGCAGTGATTAGAGGTAACCTGTTCCCTGACAGCCACTACAAATTCCTGATCCGGCGTTATCGCTTTGAGGCACGCCATGGCAGAATTCGCACCGAATCATGCTTGGGATAATTTCGAGCACATATTGCTCGTTGATTACTTGCGTGACCACACCGCTTCCATTGCAATTGCGACAAAAGCAAGAGCCTTCGCATTCGGGACACGTAGGACGGGGAGAAACAATCATGGGGTAATCAAAACTCCTCTCCCATTTATTAGGCATTTTTCCGGTTTCCATTTTTTGTATAGCGAAAACAGATACTGTCATAATTCTTCCGTGCAAGTATGAAAGAATCTTCAGTAACTTAATTCCTAAAATCGTTAAGTGCTTCACACCTGACGTACCATTGAGGGTTCACGAAGCAAGCCAAGAATTCGGTAAGGCGGGGCAAATCTCTAACTCTGCGCAAGCCCCGAGGCAAGCAAATTCCCAAAGTGAGGAACCTAGAACCAAGATTGGAAAAATCTGCCGCGCCTCGGCAATTGGACGAACGAGCTCGGATACTCGAGCGGATAGAGATTGCTGAAAAATTTCGGGCGTAGAGACCTCCGGAAGAACTACCACAAAATTGTCGGAGTTGTTTTTCGTATTACAATGAGAGTCATGTAAATCCTGATCGCAGCTCCTACAAGAAATTAAGCGAGAGACAAACCACAATTCGATGTGGGAGAATCTCCGGGTAATCGTCGCATGAAGATTCGACTGCCTAATGCCCGCAGCACGCTGATCTTCTTCATCTTCTTCCTTTTCCTTCTTGGCTTCGTGGTTGGAGTTGTCATTGCCTCCGCCACGGTCACCTCCTATTCCAATGCCTCATCCCCGATCATCAGGATAATTCCGGTCGGCCAGTATGACCATCAATATGTCAAGCTGGTTCTAGGAGTGAATAATACCGTGACTTGGGTGAATGGCGATCTCGTTTCTCACTCTGTCACCGCTGATTCTGGACTTTTCGACTCTAGTTTGATTGCCCCTAACCATCAATGGACTTTTACATTCAGCAAACCCGGCACGTATTCCTACCACTGTTCGGTACATCCGTGGATGAAGGGGGTCGTGACCGTAGTAGCGGCCTAACTCCTTTTTGCTTCGTTCATCGAGACAGTCTCCTCGGAGCTGGAGGAGATTTGTCTTGATGCTGTCTTTAAAGACCCCACGGCGGTCGTAAGATTAGCGAACAATCATGACCGCGAAAAAAGCTGTCATAAAGAAAAAATCGGTAGGCTACATGACCGTTCCCGATCTAAGGGACACGCATACTCTACTGAATCAGGCAGCGCTCGCTGCGAAAGCTGGATTCTCCGTGATATGGGTTCCAGACCACTTTCATCCCTGGTTTCACACTGGAGCCTTCGAGGCCAATTCCTGGATCTGGCTTTCAACTGCAATGGATCGAATCAAAAACGTCCAGTTCGCTTCAGGCGTGACAGTACCGATATTGAGATATCACCCCGGGATCGTGGCTCAGGCATTCGCCACCTTAGAAGCGATGCACGGCCCAAGAATAATTCTCGGAGTAGGGAGCGGTGAGGCCCTAAACGAAATTCCTCTGGGATTTGAATATCCTCCGCTAGGTGAAAGAATCAGCAGGATGGTCGAAGCAATCACGGTCATGCGAAAGTTGGGCACCGAAGAGTTCGTGGATTTCAAAGGTAAGTATTGCACTTTGAAAAAAGCAAACTTGTACATGAAGTCCACCGTGCCGATCTACATCTCAGCGCTCGGCCCTAGAACGGCGAAGATCACGGGAAAAATTGGCGACGGTTACATTACCTTTCCCATGCCGATGGACCGAATCAAGAATGTGATCTTCCCTAAAATCAGAGAGGGCGCGAAGTCCGTAGGTAGATCTTTCGATGAGATCACGAAGGTGCTCGAGTTAGACGTATCCCTTGATCTGGATTACCAGAAAGCTCTCAATGCACTAAGACCTCAGAAGCCAACTCTTGTTCCGAACATCTTCAACACGAACGAATATGATCCGAGAAAGTTAGAAGAACGCGGAAAGGCAGAAGTGAGCGACGAGGAACTTGCAAAAGCGTTCATCGTGGGAACCTCGGTCGATGAGCACATTGCGAGAATTGAAGAAGCGTTTGACGCAGGCTTCGACCACGTGTTTGTGTCCAGCAACAGTCCGGACGAAGAGATGTTCATTGACGAATACAAGAAAAAAGTGATACCTTACTTTGAAGGGTCGGAGTAAGTCCTTCCCTGCTGCCCTCAGAGATTTCGGGCGAAATCAAAGTCCCATGACAGTGATTCCCGTAACCCATTCTTTGAACTGTTAACGGGGATGTAGCCCTCCTGAATAATCCTGTTCACAATGTACGCGGAATATGAAGGAGCACCAGTCGCACCCGGCGAATTGTAGTTCAATATGTGTATGGACCTCTTCCCCATTGCGACTATCGCCTCCGGAACAAAACCGTGATCGTCAATCAAAAAGCTCCTAATGCCGGCGAGACCTCTCTCCCGAAACTTGTCGACTCCGAGTGACGGGATAAACTGCTTCACCCTGTTGCACATTTCCTTCCTGGATATCGAGCTTCTCCACTCTTCCCATGCGAGGGACAGAAACTGCGAATTTGTGAACAGTCTTAGCTTGGGTGAGTTAGGTCGCTCGAACACCTTTTTGACGAGCTCAGATTTGCTGCTAGAGAGTCCCTTGTAGGTGCCGGGCCCGGATACGAGCACGGCGTTGGGTCCAACTTCGCGTTTTCCGCTCGCTCTTACAATGAAGTGAGGATCTAGAAACGGGAACTCTTTGTGCTTTGCGACGGAGTAGATGTTCCTCTTGATGTTAAGGCCGAATGAATCATCTACTACCCAGTATTCCCCGCGGAAGTGGAGATCAGTATATTCTTTGGCAACACCAAGTTTGTGGGCGATGTCGATCGCACCACCTCCAGCAGCGTTGATCAGAAAGTCGCATGAAATTGAAGAAGAGGAGTTGGAAGTTCTGTCTAGAAGATTTAGGACAGCTCCGTTTTCATCTTCTCTGGCGTTCACTACTAGATTATTGCTAATGAACCTGACACCGTTCTTGTGCGCCAATTTGAAAACGCAGTTTGTGAATTCACCATAATCAACGGCAGTATCCGTTTTCGAATATATTGCTCCAATGCATCGTACAAGGGGTTCTAGATTTCGAACTTGCTGGGAATCAAGAATCTCGATTTCAGATTCGCCCAATCCATTTTTCATAGCCCAATCCTTGCACTGGTTCAAGGTGGGGACTTGAGCATCATCCGTCGCAACTTCAAGAGTTCCTACTTCGACCCAGGGGAGGTTGTATTTTTTTGCGAGACTCGACCAGAACGAGTAAGACTTTAGGGCGGCTCTTATGAAGGTTTTTTTCTTGTCTGGATTGAGGTAAAATGGTCTGTGGACGACGCCCGTGTTCCTGGAGGAGGTGTGGAAGGCTACCGAAGCTTCTTTTTCAACTAGTGTGATTGAATAGTCGCATAAAGAGGAGAGCCATAAGGCGATAGTGGTGCCCAGTACTCCTGCTCCGACGATTACAACGTCGCTTTTGTCGCTCAATCGTTTTGTTACTTGATATTCGGCTTTTTAACTCTCAATGGCTCTAATGCGCGGATTTTAGGGAAACTGGTGCACCAGATGATATCCCAAGTTAACAGCATCGAAATAGGGGACGAATTTTTTCTAGTCACTCACATACTGCTGCGAGATATGAAGTTTGGTATCAATCGCCCGGATCATCGTTCCCACTGTAATTGAGGGCTTGGCCGATAGATTCGTTTATGCCAACATTCGGATTGAAAATCGGTCTGTTGGCAGGGTCCATGCTTGGAGAATAAGTGCATGCTGTTGAGCAAGACCCCAGTGGATATACAACCCCGCTGGACGCTAGAAAAAGGGGAGTAAGAAGACTCTGACTAAAGTTCATCATGTAGAACAAGTTAGGTTCGTAGCCGTCCCTATCAGTCAAATTGCCTAATCCCCAATTGTATTCTATTGTACTTAGGAACGCAGAAAAATCTTCTTGGTGCGTATTTTGGAACTTCGCGCCATAATTGTATGAAGGTGCTTGCACAATCCCTCCGGAAATGGAGTAAGGTGAGATGGCGATCAGCGGAACCCTAAATCCCTCTCCAGCTGAATCAAATTGTAGCGGGAGAATCCCGTCGTAATAACCTCCCCAATCATCCCAAGTTAGGAATATTGCTGTCGATGCCCATTCCGCACTTTTCTCTATGAGGTTGATCACGGATGAAACGTAAGTCTGCCCGTTGATCCACGTGGACTGACCGGCGTGATCGCTTACTTGCGGTTCAGGTATGGCCCAAGAGACAGCGGGGAGATTGTTCGACGAGATTGCGTTCTGTAAGTCATTCAGGTTGAGAAGACTCTTGCATTCCGTGGAAGCCATCTGCACCTGCGTGAAATCAGCCAGTCCCGACCACAACCCGTCGTAACCTCCGTGGATGTTGGAAGCGATGTAGGACTTGGTGTAAGTCGTCGAACTCGGAGGGCAATCAATAGCGTCGTTCCAGTTGTATTGATAGTAGCCCCAAGTGATTCCTGCCTTTGTAAGCGACTGACCGATCTGAGGGAACGTGAGATTGTATTCTGCGGAGCACGAGCTACAGGTCGAAGCCAGGGGTCCAGCTTGGGCAGCCACCGTAAACAGGTGATTGGGCCAGCTGTAACTCAAGGCGCTTGACATGAAATTATAGTTAAGGGTAAAGTGTTCTGCATAGTCCCAGTAGTAGGGCAGAGTCTTCCCGGAATAGAACGCCATTGTATAATTCTTCGCGCTTGAGGGCATACTCTGTACAAAACCATTCATGGCTCCATTGTTGTAATCTTTTGACGCGGCAGTCTTAGTATGTGGGATGTCCGTTCCTTGAACGGTTGTTTGTTTCGAGTCTGCATTCCATGGCTTGATGCACGGAGTCGCCACCGGAGGTTTATCAGGAATACACGTTGCCAGATTTAGTCCGAAGCCTGCTGGCAATCCAGGATAGACTCCGAACATGTTATCAAAGCCGTGATTTTCCTGGATGATGAAGACGATGTGCTGTATTGGTGTTTTTGCAGTGGAAGCCAAAGAAATTGAAGCCGAGCTGAATTTGTTGTAGCTTGAAATTGAGAATGTGACGAGAATGACTACCAGAAGGGCAACAAGGGACTTTCTCTTATTCATCAAACAATTAAGAGCTCGGCGATGATGGGGGGTGAACGATGCTTAGTATATTACGTTTGATGTCGGTTCTTGATAGTGAACCCGAGTCCCGGGCTAAGGTGGATACATGCGCATTATCACAAATTTGTGGATTGCTGGGAGCGACACACTGAACCCACAAAAAATCCTAATGCTTGCCTTTTCGGGGTACCCAAACGTATTCATAGAGAAGTTTTGGGCAAAATAGCTAAGGATCGGGAAAGACTCGCCTGTTCGATCGTCAAGTTCCGAGGCTGTAAGAGGTTAGCTACGGGACGGAAACCAGTTCATACGTCCTAATCCCAAAATAATGATCCCGATAGCTAAAGTTAGAAGACCGGTGGCTCCGACATTGTATCGAACCGTTCTGAAGTGAAACGGATCTATCAAACAGGACTGCGCACCTGATCTGCAAGCTGGCGGAAGGGTAAGTACAGATATGGTTGTAACAAACAATCCTAGAATGAGGATGACAGTTCCTGAGAAAAACAGAAGTCTGCATTTTCTCATTGTAAACATTGAATCAAATTCGTTAGAGGTTTAGGTCTTTGTTCTATGAATAATCTCCGAGGTGCTCATCAGTCAATATTGTTCGCTGAGTATGTTTTGTTATAGTACTCTCGAGTTTCTTTTCTGTATAGTAAGATCATGGCCATCAAAGTAAAGACAATCGTTAGAGCACCTGTCAAATTGGCCGACTCCTATTCCCATTACTTGAGATGTATGATTAAACGATCCAAGTATCTCTACAGCTCCTAGAAAGAAATTCAGAACAGCGATCGTCAGTCCGCCATCGTAAGCCCAATCTACCGTTTGCAATAAACCAACACCACAGATGAGCGATCCCAGACCGATAACTGCAACTATCAACCAACCTAAAATGACCGGGGATCTGAGAATGAAGTAAGAGTTGAGAAAACCCAAAAGACCAACAATGACTAGCAACAATCCGGCAAATGTGATTGATTCCGGCCGTCCCCGCTTCTTGTAATCCTCCGAAGGTGGATGGCTCGATGACAAGATCGCTTCTGTGTCTACTGAGATAGCTCTTGGGATATCTCTAGTTACTTAATTATCTGATTAAGTTACAATTTCTTTCAAATTATCTTCGTCATCCTTGTCGTGAGTGCGAGCTGGGAAGATTTGATTCTGTCAAGCCCTCGATTGTTTTAGCAGAGCGATCGAGTCGTCTGAGTATTAGACATTAAGCCCAGATGTGGTACGAGAGGATAAGGAATGCCAGTCCGGCACCCGCAGTCAACAATCCAACAAGAATCCTGTTTTTTCCGACTATTCGGCCCACTCTGAAACCAAAGTAAAACAACCAGATCGTTCCAATAACATTTGAGATGAGCCACGCATCGATCTTGTTTTGGAAAATAAAATACGGGAGAGATAGTATTACTCCTGCAGCAAGATAAATTCCTAAAATAGAGGCAAAGCCGGCAAGATCGTCACGTGTCGCAAATCGCCCTTTCCTGACGGAAACTTCTGAAAGATCTCCTGAAATCTCTCCGGCGATTTTCTTCTTGGTTTCATCACTCAAGTTTGAAAGGTATGTTCCGTCAAACTCCTCGATTACATCGTGCGCGGATTTTTCATAAGTCTCTTCTGATTGGATCTTCTTTATGAAATCTACTTGCGTCCCTCTATCTACGGCGTTTGAAATAACGTAAGCCAGTCCGTCTATGAATCCCCAACCTATACACGCTCCGATATTGACTCCGACGATGTAGAGATAATCTGTATTCAACTGCGAGAGGGCAACATAGCCTCCGATGATCACCACCATATAGACGGCTTCCACCGCCTCGGAAAGCAAGTCGGTTAGCTCAAGATGCTTTCTTGCAAAACGTCGGGCAAACATTCCAAGTTCGTACCTTCATGAACCTCGGATTTATCGAGAATGTTTACTGAACATATTGCATGGCACTAGAATCTGACTGGATTAATGAGCGCCTATCTTTTCTTCTTGTTCGACAGGTTTCGAATGTTCTTTCGGCAGGAGGATTGCGGCTACAAGACCGATGAACGCTATCCCAACCATAACGAGGACAGCAAGGCCATAGGGTTCTCCCTTTGGAAGGGTGGAACTCGCGATGATCGAACCAACGATTGCGACACCGAAGGACGACCCAAGATTGGAAACGCTCCTGGATAGTCCCGAAATTTCCCCTTGATCCTTCTCGGGCCAAGATGATTGAACAACATTGACGGAAGATGTGAGCATTATCCCGATTCCACAACCGATAAGAAAGAGTCCAGGAATAAAGTTCAAGATCGGCGACTCTGCACTTCCTAGGAACAAAAGCAGTGTGCCCAACATTGTTAGGACAAAGCCACCCCGTATTAGCAATCTCTGCTCTCTTCTTCTGGCGAGTCTCGCGGCCATGCTCGAAGTAAGCAAAAGGCCCAACGTAGAAGCGGTCAATATAAGTCCCGTTTCAATCGGGCTGAAATGCCTCACAGTCTGAAACGCCACGGACAAGCTGAAGAATGTACCTTGCAAGATCAACCACTGCACATTTTGTGTTATTAGACCAAGGTTGGACATGCGATTGTGAAAGATGAATGTATGAATGAGTGGTTCTTTGCTAACTCTCTCCCTATGCTTGAGAGAATAGTAAAATCCGACCAGGAGGAGAACGCCTAATCCGATAAAAATCAAGAAAGGAGAAATGCTTCCCTCGGGGATAATTACTGTACTTCCGATCGAAACTGCTTGGGCTGCAGTTATCCATCCGTAAGTTGAAGTTAACTGAAAACCTATTACGAGAAAGAGAAAGCCGAGGCCTGAAAGAATCGCACTTGCGAAATCAAACTGATGTTTAGAGACAGCCATTTCACGCTTTGGCTCGACAATTCGCATGCCAAGATAGATCACGAGCAACACAAGCAAGAACTGCAAAACGAAAGACGCGCGCCAGCTGATCGCAGAAGTTATCACCCCTCCGATAAGCGGGCCTGCAGCCGCACCAATTCCTGCCGCGGCGCTGACGATCCCAAAATTTTTCGCTCTGGCTAAGCCGGCGTAAGAAGTGGTAACCAGGATGTAAACTGGTGGAATCAAGAGCGCTGTGCCCAGGCCCTCAAGAAATGAATAACCAAAGATCATCACGCCCAATGCGGGTGCGAGAGTGGCAATCAGCGCTCCTACCCCATAGATAGAGAGCCCGATCAGGAAGATCCTCTTGCGACCCGACATATCTGTGAGCTTGCTGCCTGGAATCATTAGCGCAGCCATAGTCAAGGTAAATAGCGAGATTGTCAGCTGAACACCTTGAACAGTGGTAGATAGATCATGAGCGATGCTACTGATAGCAACATTCATGGCGGAACCCGCGTAGCTGCAGACGAACTGTGCTAATGCTAATGGAATAATTATTGCACCGAGCTTACCCGCTTTCTTCTCGCTGCTAGCGGAAGGATTCGATCGATTCAAGGGTTAGAGGCGGGATAACATGTAACTGATCCACCTGATATGCTCACAGTAATTTATCCGTGTAACTATACTTCAAAATACTCTGATAGGATCGTCCGAGTCCATACAAAAAATCACCTTCTGAGCGCATTGAGATAGTGACGCGAGCGTTGAAAATTCATCTAGTCTCGTAGCAGTTGGATGACGGACCTAACTTTAGTCAGGCTTCTCATCTACTTTTCTTAGATTCCGATACATGTCAGTTTGCTGTCTTTGCTCATCTTTTCATCGCGGACTTACAATACCAGGGCTACACCGACCAGACTTAAAATGGAAACAATTACCCAGGCGATGATCGTTGAAAGGATATCAATTCCCAGGGCCCGAATCCAGCTTGTTCTGAAATACCTCTTGAAGACCCACCCCCAAGCAAGGAATGCAAGAATTGAGGCAATGATTGTGGCGTAGGGGATTGCGAAGAGCAAAAGATTAGCTACGAACAAAACAATTGCATACACAAATGGGCCGATCAGTGTAGCGAGCATCGCGCGCCACAGAGTCGCGTTCGTTCCGACGATGATTTTTGCAGCGAAGTAAGTGGGAATTGCAATCACAATCCAAGTGATTATCAGACCAATCAGCCAAATAAGGAATCCAGACAATTTCAGGCGTTCATCCTGACGCTAAAGTACGGAGCGGATGTCAGCAACGATGTTGTTATTTCTCAGATTATTTTTCTACTCAAGCTGCGAATCGCATGACTACCGACTCTTTGGTGATAAAGACGATCTAGGGATCCAGTAAAGGATTCATCCATTCGAAGCAGCCAAAAGATCAACGCGGGCAAAGAACCGATGATTATCCCATTTGCAGGATACAATGCAGACCCATTACCGGAGTTGCTACAATTCGGTGGATAAATCTGGTCATAGATCGCGATAATAGTGGTATTTCCGTTCAAGGCAACGACCCGGTCAGCTCCGCTACTGCTGTTCAGCCAGTGTGACCAAACGAGATCCACAATCGGAGCAGATCCGTTTTCCAGTCCAGAATCCCACGGACCGCAAAATCCCAGAATCATGTCCACCGTATAGTTCTTGTGATCATAGAGGATGAAAGGTAGGATGCTCCCACCCGTGAAAGCTCCTGTGTACGGCTGAGTTGAATTCGGCGGTGTCAGCGTCAACCACATCCCCGGACTGTGCAGCGGGTACTTTAAGCTAGGAATGTAAGTGGAGGTACCAATCAATGTCCCGTTAGGAAATTCAGCTTGGACGTTAAGAGACGCTGACATTGAGGCCGGAACGAATTCGAAATAACCATGTAAAGTGTCGTTCGGGGTTTCCTGTGTCAGCGTGACTAAATCGTACCTCTGCAGATCGATTCCGGTAATCGAGTCGTTGATGTATCTAATGTAATAACCATTAAACCAGTAGACCACTACGCCATACTGCACTCCCAAAGTTAGATTCTGAAAGGTGACCGGGGTAAAACCACTTGCCACCTCATTTCCATTAACTCTCAGATCGACGAATGCCCCGTTGACCGGCGAGCTCCCGTTCAGAGTGACACCCATGACTGTGATGCTTCCGGTTCCGTTGCCTGCCAATGTTGTGGAGTTTGCAAGAGTTGTCGTGATCATCTGGACCTTTGAGGTACTTGTATGCGTCGAGGTCGTAAAAACCGGACTGGGCTTTGAAGTCACGACTGAAGTTACGTGATAGGTAACGGTCCTTGAGCTTGTAGTCAATGAGCTGTTGACATTACCTGAAGGTGCAGCTCTCGATGATAAGGTCGAGCTGGTCAGACTCGAACTCTTGGTCACAGTGGTGCTGATTGAGGTTATCGTAGAGGTCGTTGAGGAGAGAGTCGAAGAATCGGCTGAGGAGATGGTAGTTGAAGAATTTGTGAATGTTGGAGAAGTAGTTGTCGGGGGTGAATGTAGAGTTGTAGTGTCATTTGTTGTCGTTGAAATAAAACGGGACGAGACAAGTGTCAGGGATAGTACTGCAATAACAACGACTGCGATACCAATGATAGTGCGTGTAGAGTTTGCCAAGTTTTACTTTCGCTAACAGCTAACAATAGCAAGACAAGATATTTACCGGCTGAGGCTTTCCTCAATTGATTAGATTCCGAAGATTATACCACTCAAGACCTACTAGCTTGAATGTAAGATCCGTTAAGGCCTCGCCAGCCCATTTCCCTATCTTTGAATTTGAGCTTGCTCAACTTTGGTTTTTTCTATAGCCGTCACCTTTTCTTTTCTGAAAAGTGAAATTGTGATCAGGGCAAAACCAAAGATGCCTGCACCAAGAAAGAAGCCACCTGCCAGGCCGAAGATCGGTGTGAAGGGTGCGAGGAAAGAGACCGAGGAGACCCACTTGCCTTCAATCAAGAAAATCACGCCGCTCACTATGGTCATTATCGAAAACATGATTCCCGAAAAGAACACAGTCGCGTAGGCAGCAAGTCTAAACGTTATACCCCTAATCACCCTAACCAGATATTTGGGAAGTCGTCGAAATTTAGGGAATCAGTGTATTATTGGAATAAATTACAATATGCAGGTTTGAACGATCAGCTGAAAACGAGTGGTTGCAAAAGCAATGGCCTAAAAGAAAAAAATTGTTGCAAGGAATCTAGGAAATTGAGTTCTTTGTCACCGCTCACTACCCTACTTGTAGAGATTCTCTAGAGTTTTCTTTCATCGAACTGGACCTTCGTGAGGAGCTCATAACGATGGCTTCGGTTGATCTTGTCACGACCCCCTCTCAGAAAGCCTCGGTTTTCCAGTCCCATCTGGGGCACCTTCACCCAATCCTTTCTATCTTGAATATTCCAATCGGTCACGAGATTGTTTTGTCCGTCAAGCAAAGTCAAGTGATTAGGGTAGAAATGATACCCTTTTTCAACGCGAAATATCTTCGCCTTCCAGGGATCCTGTTTGATCCCGGTAGGTTGGAATATCTCCTCGACCTTCATCCAGAAAATTGAGAATTCCGGGATATTCGAGCGAATGAAGTCGAATGCTGATTTCACATTCTTTTCTTCCGAAGGAAGCTCATCGGGATCTACCATGAACAGGTAATCGCCGGGAAATAATTTCTCCATCATCTTGGTTCGGAGTTCGTACTCGTACCCCTCCGTCTCATCGATTATGAGTGATTTGTCTCTTTGTCCCGCCATGACCTGCCGAATAATGTCAAGAGTTTGGTCTTTCTCGTCAGGCAAACTGTAAGGAAATTTTCCGCATTGGACTACAAGACCGTCGACATAAGGTAGCCAAGTTTCCAGGGATTTCCGGATGAACACTTCGTCCAGCCAGGTTTGATACCCAAGAATAATTCTTCCAGTCAAGAGTCCGTCGAAATACTGTAACAAAAAACACTTTTCTGCATACGCAGCTTCTGTTACAGGAATTAGATCAGAAAAACAGATCAATAGGAACTAACGAAGATACAGTAAATTTTCTTGCGCTGATTTTGGTGCAGGTGCGATAGGTCAGACACAATCTTGTCTCTCTTGGTCTACGAGGACATCAAAAATTGAGCAAGTTTTTTGGGCTACGAAGGGGCAGATTCCATGTCATTTTAGGAGTAGAAAAGTTCGACTGCCTTCGGACTCAGCTTGTTGTTCGCTGTGATGTAACCGTTGGTTTTTAAAAAGCCAATTTGATTTTCAACTTCCTCTTTCTCCATCGCGAGATTTTTTGCAATATTCTTGGGTTTCGAGATGCCCGTCCTAAATTGCTTCAAGATCACGTACTGGGTCTGGGAAATATCGTCCGGGAGTTTCTTTTCCGGTCCTAATCCTTGCGAAGTCAAGAGCGGATTCATGAAATTGGGTGGCATCTGACCCCCACCGAAATTGCGAGTTCTGGGGACTTGAGCCATTGAAGCGGCAGAGCCCAGGCTCGAGATGATTCGGAAGACGATCAGACCGGTCAAGCCGAACGCGCCGAACGGTAAAATGTTGTATCCCTGGTATGGGAAAAGACCGCCGCTTCCCCCGGGAACGCCAGCGAGGTTGAACAGGCTAGATGGAGCAGGAATGCCAAAATGGTAGAGAAATGAGAGATATCCTCCCAGGTAGAGAAGCGGCACGATTCCAATGATTAATGAAACGACGATCCGAACTATTCTTCCGATCAAATGTGAAATCCGAGTCAGTCAGATTTTCTCTTGATTTAGTTAAGCGTTGTACTGGGTTGCAATTTCTGACACTGTAACAAGTCAAGATATGATCCAAAACCTCTCACTCCTAGTCCTAGTTTGAACATGACTCCTTGCAAGGAACGAGCTTACGGGGATAAAAATGAGAAAGATGATTCAGCGCCTGTTCGCCCTAGTTCTGAATTCTCTTTTGTTGGCCCTTTCCTAGTCGTTCGACACTCTTACAAAAATGTGAATGGGCCTTCCTAGCTTGGACTTTCGATGGGAACCCCTTACAGTATTCTGAGCTACATTACTGGGGTTGCAACTTAACCTGAAGTTCTTCCTGGCGATTTCGAAAGCCGAAGAGAGGTCTGAATCCGAATCAATATGTATCCCGAAAGATTCCGAAATATTTTCCAAAATACGCTGCACAATCTTCTCTGAGACCGAAGGACCCACTATTTCATTGAGAGCTAGCTCAAGTGTGACGGGAGCTCTTGCAGAATTCTTGAGCGGCAGATAGTAGCGATTTTTGAGTCTCAGCCGGAGTAACTCTTTCTGATCAAGACCAAGGTTTGTGAGAGCACTATCTACACACTCGAATATCTTTAGATCAAAATCGATCCAATCCACCTGCATTGTAGCTTCTGGCGTCCTTCAGGTGTGAGTTAGACTCGGACTATTTTCGATTTTGACTGGACTAGTGAATTGTTGAGGCTTCCGGTTTGCAAAATAACGCCAAAAGAACTGACAAATTGTTCGGAATGGATTCTTCGCCTAGAGAAGGTGAATATTTGGATTCTTTGCGATGCCGCATTTTGAGATAAATGTCGGGCGGAACCATAACTTTTACGTTTACTCGGAATACGGATTCAATTATGACAGTTACCGGCATTTATGAGAGTCTAGGCCTACGACGAATTGTAAACGGGTCCGGCGCAAAGACTCGTCTTTCTGGTTCTGTGATGCCAGATGAAGTGGTCCAGGCAATGGTTCAAGCATCCAAAGAACTCGTCGACATTGAATCTCTACAAGGCAGAGCAAGCGAGATCATAGCAGAAGTGACTGGTGCTGAAGCTGGATTCGTTACCACGGGAGCGGCTGCTGGCCTCACACTCTCAACCGCTTCATCTATCACTGGATTGGACATTGTAAAAATGGAAAAACTCCCTGATACTTCGGGAATGAAAAACGAAGTGGTGATCGCACGTCAACATAGGAACGCCTACGATCATCAGATTCGACTGGCTGGGGCAAAACTTGTCGAGGCTGGATATGACGATCGAGGCATAGGGGCTGGACAGAGATCAGTAGAGGCTTGGGAAATAGAATCGGCGATCACTGAGAAAACTGCGGCAATCGCCTACATTGCGAAACCAGGTAATGTTCACCTGTTAGAAAATGTGATAAAAATAGGAAAAACTTACGGCGTCCCTGTAATTTTGGATGCCGCAGCCGAGCTTCCTCCTGTTTCTAACCTGAAAAGTTTCATCTCAATGGGAGTGAGCTCGGTGGCTTTCAGCGGGGGGAAAGTGATCAGAGGACCACAAGCATCGGGCATACTTGCGGGAGACAGAGATTTGATCATGGGCGCGGTGCTTCAGCAGCTTGACATGGACGTCGACTTCGAACTATGGAATCCACCGTCGAACCTGATTGAAAAGTCGAGACTGAAGGGCATTCCGAGAAATGGGATCGGTAGAGGGTTCAAGGCAGGAAAGGAAGAAATCGTGGGACTCATCACTGCTTTGAAGCTTTATGCAAGTCAGGATCCTAAGACAGAAATGGAAAAGTATGAGAATATCTGTGAGTTAATTTCTGAAGGTCTATCCAATACCTCTGGTGTTAGGGCAACGTATCTCGCAGTAACTGATCTTAGAACAGTTCCCTGCGTTGAGATCCAGTTCCTAAACGCCCGTGATACTAAAGACATGATCAGAATCGACGCAAAAATGAAAGAGAAGAATCCGCCCGTTTACTTGGAAACTAGCGGAATGGAAGAAAAGATATTGCAAGTGAATCCCTTCAACCTGAACGATGAAGATGCAAGTCTTATTGTAAATCGAATCAAAGAAATCGTATAACTGGCCCGAGCTCCACAGAATCCGCGTTCAACGTTTTCAAAAAGTTAAATAAATTGAACTCGGGACGCAAGACTGACAGAAATTGAAGATTCGTCGCGCCATCGGTCGGGTAGTACTTGTGATTGCAATTATCGTGGTCATCTTGGTAATCGCTGGCGCGGGACTGTTTTTGACGCAAACTTCTGTGACCACGACGACATCATCGTTGAATTCTAACACGACTAGTTCTTCTCTGACTTCATCGTCTACTTCTTCGACTTTGACAAGTTCAGCTCCATCCGCCCAGCTCTCGTCTTCTAGTTCCATCTCCAGTCTCAATTCAACAACAGTGAATGCTCCGAATACGCTTGTCATGGAGGATACGCTTTGGCCTATTGACGACATGAACCAACTCTATGGTTACGCGGGTCTTCCTTTCCCAGGCTGGGGGTTGGACGGAGTCTACCAGTCTTTGGTCTATGTCAATGAAACCTACATGTTCAGCACTGGCGTGGCGCAGTACTTGCCGGGACTGGCACAGAACTGGACAGTTTCGCCAAATGGCGAGACCTACACTTTCAACTTGAGACAGGGTGTGAATTTCTCCAATGGAGATGTCTTCAATGCCTACGAAGTTTGGGCGCAGATGTACACGTTCTACTATCTGTCTGCCAATAGCTCTGGCTGGTTTGTGTCATACGATCTGTTTAACATGTCCAACGTGAATTTTGGTGCTTCTACTCTATCTTTACTCAATCAGTCAGGCTTGAACAATCCCAACTCTCAGACGCTCAATTTGATGCAAAATTCATCGTGGCCGATCTATGCAAAGGGCCCCTACCAGATTGTTTTCCAGCTCAGCGGCCCCTTCGTTTACTTCCCCGGATTGATGATCGTGTTTGCAGGAACAATGTTTGACATGCAGTACGTCATGCACAATGGCGGACCTGGGAACGCTACAAACGTCAATAGCTACTTTAACACTAATGCCATCCCCGGGACAGGACCTTACGTAGTTTCCGGTTTCTCTGAGAATAGCTACATCAGCTATACACAGAATCCGAATTACTGGGGAAAGGATCTTACAACGGGTCAGATTCAGGCAAACCCGTTTTTGGATCCTGGACACGTGAAAAACGTGATTATTTACTATAAATCTGCAGATTTAGCGCGCTACACAGATCTTTCCGATGGTACCGCGCAAATAGCGGCGATTGGACAAGCAAACTGGAATCTAATAACCTCAAACCCCAGCAAATACTCCTACTCCACCGTCCCGCAATACTCCACGCTCTACATCCCCATTTCTCTAAACACCAAGTTATTTCCCACCAATATCACTATGGTTAGGCAGGCAATCGTTCACGCGATCAACTATACAGACCTCATTGACAAGGCTTTAGCGGGACAAGGGAGGGAGCTGGTCTCGCCGGAATATCCCCTATACTCACAGTTCTACAATCTCGACAATGAAACTCCCTATACGTACAACTTGACGCTCGCAAAGCAAGATCTTGCCGCAGCGCATGTCACCAACATGCCTGCTATCACATACTATATGCCAAACGACTGGCAGGTGGCGAAGGTGATGGGTGAGGTGATACAATCGGATCTAGCGGCCCTTAACATCACAGTGAATATTGACCTTGCGCAGGTCAGTGATTATCAATCAAACTTTGGAACGTATGCCTTTAACTTGAACAACACTGCAAACGAGGGGCAGATTACCGTTTGTGGTGGCTTCACTTGGGGACCAAGCGAGCTCACGCCCGCGGATGCTTGGGTAGACTTTTTGAGCAACACTTCCACCTGGGGAAATACTGCGGTGTATTACAATTCAACGGTACAGAGCGCAATTGACACATTTTTCTCCAGCAACAATATTTCGCAAATTCAGAGCGCAATCAAGGTAGCTCAGCAGCAGGTCTACAAAGACGCACCGTTGATTACGGTTCAGCTCGGCTTACTCTACGGTGATGGATCCCTTGCTTGGAAAAACGGGGTTATCAAGAGCTTTCTCGTAGATCCTCTTACTACTGGCGAGGATACGATGCCCATAATCAATACAGTAACCTTCGGTTAGCTCTTCAGGCTAGTTTGATCCACTCGTTGCTTTGATTGCATCTTTACTTTTCAAAGTGAAAATTTTTGCCAGTGACGGTTTGTCGGCCCCGAAGGGTATGAAACGAGGCAAGCAAATGTACTGCGGCAAGTGAGATCAGCAGATTGCCGCAGGGAGGAACACCTCGCGCGGCTGGGAATTCCATCGAAAAATTAGCCGATTAAATTCACTGCACATTGATTGAAGAACCTTCTATGAATTTGAAGATCTCATACACGAAAAAGAAGGCAGTATCGCAGGAAGGTCGATTTTGACAAATGGTTCTTCGGCGGTTATTAGCTACGCGAGGTCCCCCACGAATTGAAAGAACCCCGCGAAGCAATCTTTTTCTAGATCGCGAGCTCGCGCAAAAGTCCGGATGACAGCCGCAATGGGAAGAATAAGTGACGATGAAGAGGAACGGATTCGCAGAGTTTTGAATCTCGCAATAGAAAACCTCGCAGTCCGGAAAGGGTTGCTCGAGGATCCCTCGGCTACGATCGATCGATTCGATCAGGTACTGGGGTTTGGCTCCCACGAACTCTCATTAGAAGCGTTAGACCTGATCGCTTCGATGACGCCGGAAGAGTTTCAGAATCTAAATTGTCTCTCGGAGAAAGCGAAGAAATACGACGTACATGGAATAAAGTTTGTACTATGAAGGGAGCACGGGTTTTCTCCCTGTTGTATTTTCTACGCTACTGAACATAGTCAAACTACCCTTTTTACGATAGACACATGGAGGATTCTTAGTTTGACGAACGAGGGGGAACGAAACGCCGGAGCGCGAATAACGAATTTCAGTTTGAGACTCAGATGGAAGCTCGAAGAATTCGGCCTCCCAGATTACTTTAGGGCAGATTTGTCTTTCGAGGCGAGACCAGACTTTCCGCGACGGTTCCTGGAATTTCTGGTTTCGCTATACACTATCATGCGCGCGAGCGTTCCGCTCTTAAAAGCGGCCGAAGAAGAGTGTATCCTTAGAAGGGCTGATGGCGATAGTGACTCAAACTACAGCATGCTTGCAAAATATTTTGGGGAACACTCGGTAGAAGAGAAAGATCACGATAGGTGGCTGCTTGAGGACCTGTCGACATTGGGTCTCTCCACGGACGAGGTGCTGTGCCGCGCTCCCCGAAGGGCTGTCATCGAACTCGTAGGCTCGCAGTACTACCAAATCAATTACGTCCACCCCGCCATTCTCTTGGGATATATCATGATTCTTGAGGGCTACCCGCTCAACGATCGCGACTTGGAGCAGATGCGTGAGAAGACTGGTTTTGACTCGCGGGCCTTCAGAACACTTTCTGAACACTCTTCCTTGGACTCCCTTCACTTTAAGGAACTCGATACCACACTCGACGCCTTATCACTCTCGTCGAATCTTGAGGAAGAAATAACAAAAAACGCCTTTTACACTTTGAAGAAATGCACGGAGATACTAGATTCCATCTAATCGAAGACTGATCGAACATACGACAACTTTCACAACTTTGCGGCACATTGATCGGTCAATTTCAGGAATCATGGTTTGTGTGTAGAAGATGGAAAACTATAACGGCAGATTTTTTTGATTTTATGATTCTATATCACGGTCATTGGGAGGTTCTTTGAATCCATCAGCGGTTCGAGACGACGGCAGCGCGGAAGGAACCAGACGATCGGCTGGAGAAGTAGGAGACGACGCATCGCAAAGAAGACTTGCAGCGATAATGTTTACAGATCTTGTGGGTTATTCTTCTCTCACACAAAAAGACGAGACTCTCGCGATGGAGCTGTTGGAGCAGCATCGTGCGGTAGTTAGGCACTTTATTCCAACGCACGGTGGAAGAGAAGTGAAGACAATTGGAGATGGATTCCTTGTGGAATTTGCGAGCGCGCTTCACGCCGTGAGGTGCGCTTACGATATCCAGCGTTCGATGCACGAAGCAGCCCAAAAAAAGAAACAGAGGACGGCGATTGCGGCCCGGATAGGGATCCATTTGGGAGACGTCATAGAATCTAGCGGTGATGTGTACGGCGATTCGGTGAACATTGCTTCCAGGATTGAACCGCTGGCGGATCCTGGAGGAATTTGTGTATCTGAGCAGGTTTACGCACAAGTAAAAAACAAGTTCGAGTTGCCACTTGTTACTATTGGGAAGCACAAACTCAAGAACATCGAGGAAATCCAGGCATACAGGGTTGTTTTGCCTTGGGAAGGGGAGTACAACAATCTGAGAAATTCGTCACCTGAAAGTCGTCATCGAATCGCGGTCCTGCCGTTTGCCAACATTAGTCCGGACCCTGCTGACGAATACTTTGCGGACGGGCTCACGGAAGAGATGATTTTTTGCCTTTCTAAGATCAACGAACTGAGTGTGATCTCCAGGACCTCAGTTATGCAGTATAAGAATTCAGGAAGCATGAGCAGGAAACGCGCTCCGGACATTGGCAGAGAACTAGGCGCCGGAAGTCTTCTAGAGGGCAGCGTAAGAAAGTCGGGACAGAAGCTGAGGATTTCTGTCGAGCTGATCGACGTTGAAAAAGACGAACACCTCTGGGCGGAAAGGTACGACAGAGAACTCTCGGATGTCTTTTCGATTCAGAGTGAGATTGCTGAAAATGTCGCCTCATATCTAAAAGTTCGGCTGCTTCCCTTAGACAGAAGACGGATAGGTGGGGCTGCGACTTCGAACGTAGAAGCGTACACGCTATTCCTCAGGGGGTGCAATGAGTTGAACAAAAACAGCAGGGAGTCCTATCTGAGGGCGATTGATCTTCTGCTTGAGGCGACTGAATTAGATCCGAAATTTGCGTTAGCGTTCGCGAGACTAGCCTTCGCATACGCATTCCTAAGTTTTCAGGGGCTGGGAGAGGAGGGTCGAGCTTTCAAGTCGGCAGAGTTTGCGAAGAAAGCGATTGAGTTGAATGAACTTTTGCCGGACGCGCACATGGCTTTGGGATTTGTTAAGCTGTACGATTGGAATCTGTCGGGTGCTGACATTGAATTTCGACGGGCGATCGAGATTAGTCCGAACCAAGCTTCTCCCCACGTATATTATGCGAACCTCCTCTATTTTTCTAGAAAGTTTGAAGAGTCGGTGGAGGAGATAAAGAAAGCACTTGAACTGGATCCGCTATCCGCAGAAACGTCCAACTGGGCTGGCACTGCCTACCTTTACGCCGGTCACTACGACGAGGCGATTGTGCAGTTCCAGAAGGCCTTGGAAATCGATTCTACAATGATGATGGCACAAAACAACCTCGGACTCACCTTCGTCCAGAAAGGACTCCCTGAAGAGGGAATCGCGGATATCCTAAAGGCTGCGCGACTTGCGGGAGAGAAAGGATTCCCGCAAGTGGCGAGCGATCTGGGCTATGCGTACTCTAAGGCCGGAAGGTTGGAAGAGACAAGAAAGGTACTTGAAAGACTCTTGGTCCTCAGATCTGCGGAGAGTCGGGAATCCGCACAATTCGCGATTCCAATCGCGGGCCTCCTGACGAGTTTGGGTGAAAAAGAAAAAGCGATCGATTGTTTGGAAGAAGCATTTGAAAGACGATCCGCTTATCTTATCTCAATCAACCCAGACCTCGTTTTTGACAGTCTACGGAACCACCCTAGGTTCATTTCACTACTTCGAAGAATGGGGTTATTGGAGTAAGCAGGTAATTGAGAGGAGTGTTTGTACTTCGGGTCTGCTTCCGTTGATGATTTCATGATCCATTTATTCTAGACCGTCATTGAAAATGGAAACGGAAGTCAAGAATCACGGGGGGCACTTGATGTAGCTTCCGGAAAAACCAACAGGTTCATTCTACGACTTGCGCCCCGCTGCGTCTAGCGCAAATTCTTTCGCGCGCGATTTTATGGGAATCTTGCAAGATCTCTGACTGGTGGGTTGGTTATTTATTCGATTAGCACTTTTTCGGTCACTCTTCACTGATACTGATACGGTACGCTTTTTGAAAGAGTCCCGAATCTATCTTCGCTGTCTTCGCACCACTACGATAAAAGTAGTAGTCATCACCAAGATTACAACTGCAATAACAGCCAAGTAGTTCGATGAAATCGACGAAGATGTGCTGGCACTTGATGAAGCCGAAGATGCCGCGGTTGTTGCCGCTGCACTGGTTGTTGACTGTGAGGTCAATTGCTGAGTGGTAGTTGTCGGAGGAACCGCAGTTGAAGGTGTGGTTGTCGGCGCAGAGCTAGAAGTAGACGAGCTCGAAACAGTACTTGACAATGACGATGTGGTTGGACTTCCAGCTGCCGATACACTATACTCTAAAACCCTGTCGAAAGTCTGGTCACTCACCCAGATATTACCGGACGAATCAAAAGCAATCCCCGTGGGTGTTCCTAAATTAGTCGCTGTTGCATTAAGGGCTCCATTCGGAGGACCGACAGTAAAATTAGGCTGACCAAGGACGAGGCTTGCGTTTTCATTGTTGCTAAAAGGAGAATCAAATCTCAACACCCTGAAAAAACCGCCGTCCCCGACCCACAGCGCCCCCGATTTGTCAAAGGCGATCGAGTATGGGAAAACGCATTGCGCGCTTGGAACAACCTCGCAACCAATGATGCTTCCACCTCTATATGTGTTGAAATCCGGCTCACCGATCACCAGGCTGGCACTCATCCCGTTCGTGAATGGAGCTTTGAATTCCAGGACTCGGAATGGAGTCGCGTCGGCGATCCACATGTTTCCCGAAGAATCAAATTTGACGTCGTCCGGGCCTTGAAGGCTAGAGGCTGTCGGACATGCCTGTCCGAGCTGGCATCCGGGATAATTCGCGTAGACGCCGGAGGTGAAATTTTGCTGTCCGATCACGATGCTTGCTGCTTCTCCATTTGAGAAAGGCGGCTGGAATTCCAAAACTCTGTTCCAACCGGAGTCTGTTACCCACAGGTTACCAGAGGAGTCGAAAGTAAGCCCGCCCAGTCCACCGATTGCACTGTTTAGAGTGCTTGCCGAAGGAGTTGCATCATTGCTGTTTCCAGTCGTAAAATTGTTTCTTCCTAGAACGATACTCGCGTTTTCACCATTGGAAAATGGAGTCTTGAACTCCAGGACACGAGCATTAGTACTGTCGCTTACCCACAAGTTGCCGGAGGAATCAAATGCGAGGCCTGCTGGATTATCCAGGCACGATGGATTAACGATTAAACTGTAATAGCAAGCATCAGTTGAAGCCGTTAGGTTGGGTTTCCCGAGAACGAGACTCGCCGCTTCGTCAGTTGAAAGCGGAGCTTTGAATTCTAGTACGCGATTGTAGGCAGAGTCAGCGACCCACAGATTTCCGGATGAATCAAATATTATCCCTCCCGGACTCGAGAGGTCTGTTGGATTTGCGGTAGCGTTGCCGCCTCCTCTGGTAAGAAAGTCAGGTTCGCCGATTACAAGTGAAGCTGCTTGCCCGCTTGCAAAGGCATACGTCCGCGGACTGGCAAGAATTCCTGAAACTAAAAAGAGGACAAGAACCGCTACACACGCGACAATTCTTCCCGATGGATGAGTCAAGTTGTATTTCCGACTGTCCGAGACGTGCCCAAAAAATAAACTTTTGCTCAACCAGGTTGAACAAAAGGGACAAAAAGTTCGAAATTTTGGAATTTGGCCATTTCGGCCAATATACTCTCCACATCGATCAAGCGAAGAATGGAAAAACGAGAGATACAAACAGAACCCGGTTATTCTTGAACAATTTTAGATAGTTTCTGCGGATTTCATGAGCCCTAGAATGTAATCCGGCGCCAGAGGCATTTTGTCTACAAAAATCCCGAGCGGAGCGAGAGCGTCCTCAACCGCGTTCACAACTGCCGTCGTGGCAGCAATAGTGGGACCCTCACCGATTCCCTTTATGCCCAATGGATTGCGGTTGGTGGGAGTTACCGTCCGTCCAGTCTCTATGTGGGGAAGCGTTTCTGCCACCGGCACGAGGTAATCGGTAAGTGTCGCCGAAAGTAACTGACCCGAATCATTGTAGACAATTTGCTCTAAAAGTGCTTGGCCTATTCCTTGGAGCACCCCACCGTGTACCTGGCCTTCTACGATGAGCGGGTTGATCATTTTACCGCAGTCGTCCACTGCAAAATATTTCAAGAGCTTGACCACGCCGGTCTCCTTATCCACCTCTACTGCAGCGACATGGGCTCCGAATGGAAAAATGAAATCAGTCGGAGCAAACGCTGTGTACTCAAATAGTGTGCTTTCCATTCCTTTCGGGAGCTTGTCCGGACGATACGCAGTCTTGGCGACATCGAGAAAAGCAACAGATTTTTGCGGTGCTCTGGAGGCAAAGATTTTGCCGTCCTGGAATGCTAGCTCGGCTTCATCGACATCCAACATGCTTGCAGCTATCTGGCTCATCTTCTTTTTGACTTTGTGGGCGCAGACAAATACGGCGCTGCCTGTTCCAGAGGAGCCGGAGCTGCCGCCCGTAACAAAGCCAAAAGGAAGTGCGTTCGTGTCTCCGTACTTTACGTCAATGTCTGCTGGATCCATTCCTAGAATCTGCGCAACGATCTGGACTGCAGACGTCGCATGGCCCTGCCCCTGGGGCTCACCACCGATCGAGACGGTAGCTTTGCCAGTGCTCGTTATGGAAATGGCCGCGGTCTGGGGGGCCGACGCACCCGTGCCCGTAATGTCGACCCAGGACGCAAGGCCGATGCCGACCAGCTTTCCTCCGTCTCTCGCGTTGCGCTGCATCGTTCGCAATTTTTCGTATTCTGAAACTTTGAGAGCTTCCAGGAGATTTCTTTCGTAATCGCCGGAGTCGTAAGACATTCCGGTCATTGTTTTGTAGGGAAACTGGTCGCGTTTCACATAATTGGACGTACGCAGCTTTACCGGATCGAATTTCAGCTTGCGAGCAATCGTATTGATCGTTCGCTCGATCAGATAATTGGCTTCGGGCCGGCCGGCACCTCGGTACGAATCCTGTGGGACCTTGTTGGTGAAAACGTGCAACACTTCCGATCGAAATGCGGTTAGAGCGTACTGCCCTGGAGCCAGTTGCATGGTGGAAGATGGGTTAGCCCATCCGGTCGAAGTGTTGTACGCGCCACAATCGGAAACGATCTTGATCTTCAAGCCGCGCAATAGTCCGTCCCGGGAAACGGCAGCCTCGATGTACTGTTTTTGCCCCCTAGCATGAGTCATCGAAAGAAGGTTCTCGCTTCTCGTTTCGACCCATTTGATCGGACGAGCGAGCGTCATAGATGCATACGCGACAGCGAGCTCTTCTGGGTACAGCGCGGCCTTTGCCCCAAAACCACCACCCACGTCAGGGGCAATGACCCTGACCCTGTTTTCCGGAATTGAAAGTATGTCTGCAACTTGAGATCTCACACCGTGAGGGTCCTGGGTGGATAGCCAAATGGTGAGAGATTTAGATCCCGGATCATAACTAGCCACGACGCCTCGCGGTTCCATGGGAAGCGGCGCAATTCGTTGGTTTATTATTTCGAGGGCGATCTTCTCGTCTGCTTCTTCAAAGACTTTGTCGACATCACCTGATTCATATTTTGAGTGGTATGCGATGTTGCTCTTTAGATAGTCATGCGTTCTAGCCGCATCGGGCTCGAGAGCCTTTTCAAAATCCTCCACCGCCTCCAGCGGCTCGTAGTCTACTTGTACCAGCTCGGCGGCATCCTCAGCCGTGTAAGGATCTTTTGCAACTATTAGGGCGATCGCTTCGCCGAGATAATTTACTTCGTCAATAGCCAGGATGGGCCTCGGACTGTCCGTCTTTTCGCTGTCGTTACCAGTAGTTGGCATGGTTTTGACATTGTGGAGATCACTGCCGGTCAGGACAAGAGCGATGTCACCGGGTACGGATGAGAGGTCGATCCCCTTGATTTTGGCGTGCGCGTAAGCTGCTCTCACAAACACGCCGTAAAGCGAGTCGGCTAGCTTGACGTCATCCAAATATCTACCCTCGCCCGTGACGAGCCGGGGATCTTCGACTCTACGCATCGGGGAACCGAGAATCGCCTTGCTTTTAGTGGCAACTTCTTGTAATGTTGACAATGGGAACTAGTTCCCCGGGTCAGCGGTTCCGATAATAAGGGTAACTTTCCAGGAAGTCTCGGCTGGGCACTCTCATTCGTCCGTCCGTCAAAGTGATAACCCTACGACATTTGCGGTGGATCGATCATTAATTTCTGAAAACCGGGCCTCCGGAGAGTTGGACAATCAATTGCGAATCAAGCGTGCTTATTCGAAGAACATTATAAGGAAAACTGAATGCCAAGCAAACAAAAATTGCGAAATACAGAGTTTCAAAGGTAATCGAAGCCCCCCTCGCTTTTGTTTACGATTGGTGCACGGACTGTAGGGAGGACAATGGAAAGCTTACTGGTTCTAGACGAAAAACAAAGATCCTGGAAAAGATAAAGAAAAGAGTCATCTATACATCATCGCGCATGGAAAACGGAATTTTGATCGACCGGGTTTCTATCGTAACGCTTTTGCCTCCGAATTCTTGGCACTTCGAGACCGCCGGAGATCCTCTTGAGCAGTACACGGGGGATTACAAACTGACAAAGTTAGGTTCGAATAAAACTCAGGCTTAACCTGGTCTTTGATACAAAATATGGGCCCGATGCGAAGGTTCCAACGAGGGAGTGGTGGGAAGAGGACTCCAGCAAGGATTGGGACAAGCTGATTCTTGCTTTGAAGAAGGATTACTCGAAAGATCCATAACTGTCTGTTAAACCAAAACAGTTCGATGTATTCTGCGATGTCAAGGAAACTCCGAGTAAAAATAGAGCACGTCTGACCGAAACGTTGGAAGCTCGTGAAGCCGACCAATTTTCTGCGATTAAGAGTCCGAAAAAAAGATGATTCCGTTGTTGCTGGAAACGCCGTTCGGAAAATCGACTATGGTCGTAAATGAATCCGACAGTTTCTAAAAGGCAAGCGCTCAAGTACAGAAAATTATAGAACTTTATTCCTAAACGTTAAAGTGTTTTGATATTTTTCATTAGGGCATCTCACCACATCAACTAGTCAGCTGTTCCCCGAAAATGGGGAACTAGCTTTTCTGAATACGCGGCTTCGGAAGTTGGCGAAGAGCTTATTGGGAGAACTAGAATCCAATGGACTTTCATTTAGGAGGGTAATGAACATCGCGGGACCAGCTTTTTCCAAAGACCGCAAAGTTGCGCTCGTAATTTCTGCGTGCGTGATTCTTTCGATCCTAGTTTTGGTTGGAATTTTTAATATCTCTTCAGCGGCTCAGAGAATGGAAAGAACAACCGTGGAGACTTCTACAGTTACATCTAGCATTCCATATACTTCGATTGCAACAGAGACTGAGCTGAGATTGATGATGAGCACCGATTACTTGTCGAGGAATGTTACGGAAACATATGAAAGCATCGTGACGACGACGAGTACTGTTACGACGACCTTGAAAGGGATTGTAGATGCATCCGCCCCAGGTGTTTTGGGTACTTCGAATTCACTTGACAATATTCTTGTAGGTGGCCAGAACGGCACGTGGTTCACGAACGGTCAGTATCCGACGCTTTCAATAATCTCGCTCGACAATTTTGCAAGTGCCGCTCTAAGACCTATTCCCGGTGATGCAGCCCAGCAGGGAACTGTCTGGGGCGGAGGCTGGAACGGGTCCGCATGGTTTGTGTCCGGATGGGGGACCAATGGAAACGATTCTTCTCCGTCCTACTTGCAAAATCCCTACTTCCATGTCTATGCGACCAATGGAACACTATTGAGTGGAAGGGATCCATCGATCAACGTCTCCCAAGAAGACGAGTGGAAAGGTGGGGATATCTTCGCGGCAAGCTCGAACGGAACAGAGTGGTTTGTGTCAGGTATGGGATCTGGGATCCTCCCATCGTATTCGCCTTTAGCTACTAACCACTTGTCCGTCGGACTGATCAATGATTCTTACTTTACCGATCTCTCCTCTCTCCTTTCTCGACAGATGGATGGCATACTATACACGAATGCATACGGCGGAGGGGAGTGGCTCGTCGGCGGGGGCTGGATGTACAAAGGAGTGCTTTTTTCTTTCAACGGTACTTGTTTCACTGATCTGACATCTGAAATATCGAGCGCTGTCCCGACATTCCACTCGGTAACAAGTATTGCCTGGAACGGCCAGTACTGGCTAATCGGTGGAGCGGGCTTTGTTGCGAGATACAATGGGTCTAGTTTTACCGATCTTACAAGCGAGCTCAACAACAGCCTTGACACCGAGGTCGACAAGATTAGTACAACAGGACTAAACTCCGTTAACGCTATAGTCTGGAACGGATCAGATTGGCTTTTAGGCGGAGGACTCACTGATGGCTATGTCGGAGGTCCAAGTTACGCGTGGCTCGCAGCTTATAACTCATCTGCATTTGCTGACCTTACAAATCTGCTTCCTGCGTACGCACAACACCCGTCCAGCATCTCGAGTGTATTGTGGATCGCCTACGTGTCGGGCAAAGGATGCTGGATAGTTGGAGGATACTCTGGTGGCCACGGGCTTCTGCTGGAAGTTCAGAGTAACTGGATTGTGCAGGATCTGTCCGGGATGGTTGCCGGGATGAGATACGTCAACTGGGTGGGAAGTGCAGGAAGGTAGTTAGCCCCGTTTAGAGCATATGCTACAGACTTTCCCCTGCGATCCCTATTTTCACGCAAGTGCCCCCTTTTAGGGTTGAAACCAAACGAATGTCATCAAATTATTGTCGATCCAAAATAAGCCCTGGCCCGGGCAGGGTTGTGTTTGTCTGAAAACTCGTGGCAGATTGTAGTTCAATATCTGCGAGATCACTTCACTTAACTCAATTATGTCGCCTCTTGGAAACACATTGCAACACTCCATTATGCAACTTTTGTATTTCGAGTATCTCCGATAACCATTATTGGAAATACCGAAAGCCAGCAAGCTATCGTGAGATAGGGATTCACATATGCAACGAAAATAGATAGGACGAAAATCCCGGCCGCGATGAAACCACGATTGGAGAACCATCGATTTATCTTCGGGGAAACTCTCGCATTCAAGAGATGACGATCTGGCCTTGAAGCGTACCTCCAGATTACAGAATATGTCAAGAAAGCACCTACTAAGATGAGGGCAAAAACATCCAGAGCTGGTCGGAGATAACCGTAGTTGAATACGCGTGTGGCGAATGGAATTAAAACAATGAAGAATAAGAGGACGAGATTGAGAAAAAGGAGTTCTCCATCTGTGCTCTTGATGTAACTAAAGATGCGGCGATGGGAGAGCCAGAGCAAACCGATTATCCAAAAACTCACGAAAAATCCCGAGAAAGCGTGAAACTCAGCAACTAGAGAAGCAGTGAGGGAAGCATCCGTGGCTTGTCCGACAATTACAGGGGTAACCAAATCAAGTGCAAGCAGGGTGATAGCGAAGGCGAATATTCCATCGCTGAGGGCAAGTAGCCGATCGAGGCTTCTTTCTCTTCGTGAGTCGTCAGAGAATTCATCCTTATTGTCACCTGAACTCCCAAAAGCAGGCGTAACCAAGGCTTCACCTAATCTTGCCATAGGATATCTTGTTATGATAAAGAGAAGAGACGATCACCAGCTCTGGGATTCAGGATCTACCATAATCAGGCTCGAACAGGTCACCCGATGGTGATCGAACACCTTTGGATATGCACTAGCGGGTACACCATCTTTTTGCGTCTCGGTCAGAACCGTGAGAAATGAGCGTGGAAATATTTCGTCCGTGGCGAGAATTGACGAACTCGCCTTTTGGCTGGCTCGTAGTAACTACTTTTGAGGTGCGAACAAGCTATTCTTCGAAGCAAAATTCTCGACGACCTGTTAGCTGCCGGCATTACATCTGAAAGAGGCTGTGAATTGCAGCTAGTCGATAAAAAATAGATCTATGTCTTCCCCTTTCACACTTCAAGAATAAGACGGGAAATGCGATGTTGCTTTCCCTCCTGGCTGAGCACCCCCCAATCTAGTCTCTCCCCTAGACAATCATACCCTCTTACTACAAAACCGATTGGAATTCTTTCGGAGATAGGGCACCGAAGATACTTGGCCGCTTTTATCAAAAAATTTCTTTTCGATTTTATTAGAAGCGTCCGATGACACGTTGTCATCTTCAAATTACTTCAATCAAATTAAAAGAATTATTAGCAAAAAGAGATGCCCTGCTTTTGCTAGGGTTTCCTTACACGATTAGATTTAGAAGACAAAGAAGTTCAGGCTACCAACAACACCACTGACTCTGTCAACGTAAGGGTTCTGGTGTCTAGATCTGCATATCACCACCCTTCTTAGAGAGCCAGAGTAACATATTGCCGTTTGTGGGAGTCCAGTCCCTCAGTTTTCTGCAGTTGGGTAATTTTGGATAAATCCAAAGCTCCACTAGTTTAACCGGAAATCACTCTATCGGGTGAAGAAGTGAGTTCCCTTGTTTAGTCGCTCTAGAACCCCAACCGAAATAGTTACTCATTTTGCAGCTAAAGAGCTACCGGCCGTTCCCAATCCCACGAGTGGACTTATTGAAGATCCTCTCCTCAAGCTTCGAGTCCTGGTTATCGATACAGATCTTTACAATGGTCTTAGAAACAAATTGTACTCGAGGTTCGACACCGGCGCTTCGCTCATTCTTTACGAGATGGGGGTCGGTTACGGTGAGATCATGGCGGCGAATATCAAAACAATGGGTGTCGGCAGGCTAGAGACTTATCAGAAGTTTACCAATAGAGGCAAACATCAAGGTTACGGAGAATTCAGTGTCCCGCTCCTCGAATCTATCATTTCCGGACTAAAGAGTGAGGCTAAAGTTTTCCTGAAGGATAGTTTCTTTGCCAGCGCCGCCGGATTCACCGGAAAAGCCGAATGCTGGATTGTTGCGGGAATGATCGCAGGGGCTGCAAGGATCATATTTGGGAAGGAAATGGACTGTGTGGAAGAAAAATGCCTCTCGAAGGGAGACATGCGGTGTGAATTTCGACTAAAACCGCAACTCAAAAAGAGTTAATCTTTGGAATGAACTCGTACATGATGGCTCTCGCCTCCAACTCAATTCGCGAGACAGTTATCGTTGTTTGGTAGCACCCATCATTGGATAACTCATTCGTATTTCGTCCCGTCGTATATTTCTTGCAAAATTCTTCTCAAAGTTCTCACCCGGCTTACAGAGTCTCGGTTAGAGAGTCTCACGTGACATGCTCATTAGACTGGAATCGCGCGTCAGGAACTGTCGGAAATTTTTCATAGATTCCACCACAGTAGTTGCACGGAGCTCTATGAGTGTCCCGGTTTCCGCTATGATCCATCCCAAAAAGTAAATTCCTAGTAGAGAATCTTTCAGTAAGCTTATACTGATACTATTAGTGGAACATAAGTTGAAATTAAATGAACGATAAGAGCTCTACATCTAAGCGTGCAGAATATCGACGAGCGGCTTTAGTCTCAGTTGCTGTCATGGTCGTCGCAGGACTTTTGTTTTCAACTAGCTTTGTGTCGGTAAACGCAGCTAGCCTAACTGTCCACATTAAACCAGACAAGGGCATAGTAAATCGGAGTATAACAATCAGCGGGGGAGGATTCCTTGCATCGGCCACAATCACGATCAAGTTTGATAGTGTGACCGTAACGTCGACAACGTCAAATACTACGGGCGGATTCTCGACGACGTTCAAGGTCCCGCAAGCAACCGCAGGAGCTCATATAGTAAGCGTAACGGACGGAACGAACTCGATCAGCAAGGCGTTCACAGTAACAACTAATCTAGCTCTAAAGCCGAAGAGCGGATTGCCTGGGGCATCTGTCGCTGTTACTGGTTCAGGATATGCAGCGAGCTCTACCGTAAAGATAACCTTCAACGGCGCATCTGTGAAATCGATCAAAGCCAATTCGACGGGCGGCTTTACCACCGCGATAACAGTGCCAAACGACCCAGCAGCAGCATACACGGTTGTTGGAACTGACGGCAAGGGCAACACTCACAGCGCGACATTCACAATCACTTGAGAATTTGGCACCAAGCAGCACGGAGGACTATGAGCTACCACCATCATCATTCTGACTCTTTATCTAAGGACCTGCAGAGGTCCATTTTCTTGATTCCCCTTCCAAGATCGGCATTTGGTTTCTTAGGTTGAAAGAACCGTCTGAAGAGATTGATCTTGCACGGTTGCAACACGAAATTCGTATGGAAAGTGTCGATTTGGCATAGCACAATAGATCGCTAGTGAACAACGCAATGGCGTGGCGCATTGCGTTCAGGGTGTTGCTTCAATGTCATCCTCTTCATGGGGCTCCAAATTTTCACTAAAACAATCATGTCGGACTGCTATTTGCAATTTTTTCTCCATCGACCAACGCGGCTATCACCTCCTTTTACCAGAACTTTCTTTCAGTTATTTTGAAATATCAAAAATGTCGAGTGCGCGATGTCTGGACTCTTTGCTTCGATCAGTAGTCCCAAGAAGGACCACAAGAGAAAGATCCATCAACATTGTCTTTGAAAGAATTGATGGGTACATAGGCGACCTACTTTCCTCTGACCCTTCATCCAGTCCTTACTCGTCCATCAATTTCCTTGGGAAGCCACTGATAATTTATAATATTGAAAAAATCTACGAGGCGTGCGGAAAAATAGCTTGCCTCTCATTGCCGGCAGGAATGTCTTCCACAGCGGACAAGATTGCTCGGTTCTTTCCAGAGATTCAAATTGATGAGTATGATCATAGTCCCAGAGTCTCTGACCCCGCTGCCCTGATCATTCCTTTATCGTCCGTGGTTGTCAAGTCTGTCGACGGAAAGTATTCAATTGAAGAAATCCTTTATCCATGGGAGATCTTGAAGGCAACCGAGCACATACTCCAGGCGGAAGTGAGATCAACAAGCATTTCAAAGGATTCATCAATTGAGTTGGGTTCGGTTGTTGATGGACCCTGCATCATCGAATCAGGTGTATCGGTTGACAGCTTTTGTAAATTGAAGGGACCGGTCTATATTGGAGCCGATTCTAAAATTGGAACCGGCAGTCTTGTGAGAAACAGTATGCTGGATCATGGTTGCACGATTGGATTTAGCTGCGAGGTCGCGCGATCTTACGTTGCGGCAAACGACACTTTTCCGCACTATGATGCGATTCTAGACAGCGTTATCGGAGAACATACCTGGATGGGAGGATATGTTGCGATAACAAATGTAATGCTGAACAACAAAAATGTGAGGTACAAAGTCAATGGAAATCTCGTAGAGACTGGACTATCTCACTTTGGTGCCGTAATAGGTCACAATAGCAAGATTGGTGCTGGAGTAGTGATCCTGCCGGGTAGGTACATGCCACCGGGGTCGTTCATTCCCCCGCATGTACTTTTCTCATCGATGGATGAACAAATGCCTGCGGGCCCTAGAGTGGGATAAAAAAACAAGAGCTGCCGGGTAGGCATTCTCGCTTTTTTCGCGATGGCTTCTCGGTCAATTTCTTCTTTTGTCTTTCATCAGTACCCGAGCTCAAGAGCTGTTGCTACTTTCGCAAGTTGAAGTCCGATGAACTAGATTTGTTTCCTGAATCGGAAGCTAGAAAAATAAGCGAAAGGATGAGCTAACTGCTCCGCCTTTCTGAGGGCACATCTCAGTTGTGCTCTTGAAGCTATTCGCGTTGTCGACGGTTGCCCCACAAGAATAGTCCGCCCGTCAATTTGTTCGGAAATGGAATTTGGGATTAGAACGGGGCGTGGACTGAAATTTGATATGGACAGGAAACTAATTACTAGCTAGTATCCCTGCTTCTCCTTCTCCTTGCCTACTTTTTCCTCGGCCTTGCCATATTCTTTCTCAGCCTTTCCTGCCATCTTTCTGTTTTCGTCGTCGAACTCTTTCCCAATCTTTTCTTCTGCTTTGCCGTACTCCTTTTGTTCCTTGCCTTCAATTCTTTCTTCGGACATTTTAGGTCAATAGGTATAACCCATTCAAAGATAATTAGACGTGTGATAGAATTTTCGAGGGGAAACGGGCAAGAATTAAATTACATAAGACAAATTAAGCTCGACTATTTGTTGCATTTGGACCCTTCATCATCTGCGAGATCTTTGACAGCTTTGTAATCTAGCGCATTTTGATTCCACAATTAATCAGTCCCCCTGACCAAAGAAGGAACGGCTAAAGTCTGCTTCACAATTTTCGAAAACGCTTCCATCGGGAAAGGTTTTTTCATATACAAAAGTCCATCCGCAAGGGCTCCTTTTTCCACGAAATCATACGCGCTTATGAGAACAATTTTCAGGTCGGGGCGATATCTATGAATTATTCTAGAAGCTTCAATTCCGTTAATCTCGGGCATTCTGTAATCCATCAGGACTAGATCGAAAGAAAGTTTGTCTCTCGAAAGGGCCCTGATGAAGGAAGTCCCGGATTCGAAAGCGTAGGAAGCATATCCCAGATTTGAAATCATAGCACTGAAGCTCTCTCTTATGCCAGGATCGTCGTCCACGATCGCGATCTTTGATTTAGGATCTGAAGGTTCTTCCAACTTCTCCCAAAACTGGAAGATTAGTCGAGAATAATAAACGGTAGGTTTTGCAAGCCACCGTTTGCAGCTAGAGTAGAGATACTGCACGAATTTGTAGCTGAAATAATAAGAGGAGCGTTCTTCATAGAGTCTGCAATGATTAAGTAGAAATAATGTCCCGGAGCGAAAACTTGGATAACAACGTAGGAGCGAGAATAGCGACGGAGTCCGTCAGCTTCAGACTCGAGGAGGAAATGTTAGATAGGCTACGAGAGCTGGGCCCGCGAAAGGAAGATCAGTCTTAACTCACTAGTCTCTCAAGTTCTGGAACATTACGTCCAACTCGGGGTCTACGACCGAACGTTTGGGTTCTTTTCCATAAGCCAAGACGTTCTGCGGTTGTTACTCGTAAAGCAAGCTGACGAAGAAATTGATAAGATCGTTTCAGTTGCAGGCGCGAAGATTCACAAGCAGATCATCATGTATCTGTACGGCAAGGTGAACAAAGATACTATCATCGATTATCTCGACATTTTCGGAAACAGATTCGAAATATTCAGGCACTTTAGAGATGGTACGAAACACACCATGACTTTTTATCACGGTATAAACCGCCAGTTCTCCTTACTTTATTATGACGTAACGAAGTCAATCCTTTCGCTTGCAAAAATCGAAACGCTAGATGGTGAAAAGGATGTCAACGAAGAGGGTTTCACAATAAGTTTCGCTATTCAGACAGGTTGAACTTTTCTCGGATAAAGTTATTTTTTGTAGGTCAAATATGGTGGTAGACGAGAAAAGGTGAGTACGACAACAAAGATGCTAGAATAAAATATTGGTCTCTCTAATTTCTCCAATGCGTTTAGAAAATGCAAACAAGACAAGTTGTTGCCCTTGTTAGTGTAATCACAATCATCGCTCTTGTCTTTGGCACAATCATAGGATGCGGCATTTCCTTCAGAAAACTGATTACAAACTCGAGGATTGTCCTCTTGTATTAGAGCCGTGCAGTTTCACGTGTGCCCAAGAACCAGCCACAACAAATGCTCGTCCACCAACTTTCAACTAGTTCGCCCATTTTCCCAAATCGACAGGCAAGATTCAAAACAACTCATTACTGCAGTATCCACAAGATTTCCTTTCATAGCAATCTTCTACAAGAAGACATGAACTCATTCTTAATCATGCGAACCACTCCTAATGTCGAGCGATTTGTACGGCAGAGATATTCTCGACAAAGAAGTTGTTGGCACTAACGGATGGAAGATAGGAAAGTCCAAGGAATTGATCCTTAACCAAAATGGGTGGTCAATAACACACCTTGAGATAGAATTGAAAAGCAACATTGAGACAGAATTGGGAATGTCGACCGCTCCGCTTTCGCACAACAGATTGCCCATCCCTATATCTACAGTTCAGGGCGTTGGAGATGTGATAACACTTCGCCAGACCAAAGAGGAAATAGTTGCAAACCTTGCCTCTTACACGAGGGCCAACCAAGCAGCCGCTGGTCAGCAAAGAAATACTGGAGTAACCCCACCAAGCACTCCACCAACCACTGCGCTGTAGATCTTTCTCCGATGGAGTTTCAAAGAAAAATCTCTGAGCTTAAACTTGGTGAGATCTAGGATCTCATTGTACAATTCTGGCCGGAGATTATTTACCGGAATTAGTCAGAAATCATAATTTCAATGGATTGCAACCATGCGCATTTTTGGCTTTAGCACCGAATCTCACTCTTTTTTTTGCGGGGGCATTCCTTGGGCGGGGAAACCGCCGTTGCGTGAAGATCGCCTGAAACAATGATCTGCCACTGTTATAACGTAAATGAAGTTCTGTCTTACACAAGGATATGAGCGGAAAAGAACACGTCAAGAGACCATCTAGTCAAATGGATTCCGACGTTCGCGAGGATTACAACAGGAACGTGAAAACAAGTCACAATGCAAGTACATCGTTAGATGATGGGCTTCCCAAAAGAAAGAAAGAGAAAGCCGGAAAAAGTTCGACTAGAAAAAGCAGGCGGGCTAACTCGACCATTTAGAGCACATTGTTGATTATTTTTTTCAAGATCCTATTCGTTCTTGTCCTGTAACATCGCGCTATACAGTTTCTAATGCGATCATCAAATTTTCCTCAGGGCCGTACTAAGGAGTGAATCTGAAATCGTTCGTCACAGCACAAAATCCAATTTACGAGTTGACTGGATTTGTGGTAATTCTTTTCCATACAATTCTTCCATGCTTAATTTGTCTTGAAAGTTCATCCTTTATGAGTAAATCACCTGTCCGAGCGAGAGGCGAAAAAACTGAATGAATTTCACGACTCATGTAATGTTCGGTCTGCTGATCGGCGTCCTATTTTTTCCCACCCAACCGCAAACGATTATTCTCGTTGGTATCGGTTCGGCGCTTCCCGACCTGGATCCGGAATATGCTTTTTTCAGCCGTGAAAAGTTTAGGAATCATCAGCCTCATCGAGCCTTATGCCACAATTATCTTTTCATCTCACTTGTCTTTGTCGTCAGTCCATTTCTTGCTTTGGGAGCGTTTCTACACACTTTGCTAGATGCGCTGACGACGGTGAAGGATAGAGGAGTTGAGTGGCTGTATCCTTTTTCCCGCTTGGTAAAAAGGGCGGCCAACGACGAGCACGGCAAGCGTCTTGAAAAGATCGAAAAAGGCAGAGTCTATTTTTTCCAATATGATCCTATCGAGATAACTCGCAAGTCAGACAAAGATCTCCAGGAGGATGGACCGAACCCATGGAATCGAACTTATGGGCCTGCGCTCTCTGGAGGATTGCTCGATCTTGGGATCTTTTTGGGTTCAATGATTATGTTTGTAATATGGTCGATATGGACATCCTTCACACTGGGAAGAGTCGAAGGGCTCAATCCTGCATCTTATCACTTGACCGTAATGCTTCCCATTGCCATCGGGTCGATTGGAATTGCGGTTAACATGGTTGCCGGAGAATGGGATCGAAGAAGAAGAGCCGACGACACATCAAGGCCTACGAGATTCTACGACTTCACTTTCATCTTGTCACTGTCTCTAATGTTCTTGGCGATCTTTCTTGGTGCTTACCTCAATCCCTCCTCGTTTGCCACGTATCACAATTTTGGAATTCCAGTGATTCTGGGAGTGATAACTGCAACCATAATTGGCTTTGGGCTGCCCAGAATTTACAACAAGTTCGGATTGGGCAAATTGGCTCATCACTCGAACACAACAGATTCAACAACGAAGGACGATGTGGTAATTGTCTAAGGAATTGTCTTCGTAATCAAGAATAGGTCGACCATTTCTTCTTCAAATATACAATGTCTTCATACGGAGATAAAAAAGAGCGTCTGCAGATCTTCAAGGACCTGCAGAATGAACGATCAAGCTGATCGGTGAACCAAGTTGTTGTGGGTTCGTCTATCATCATCAGTCGCAAAAGGTGCCCCGCATGTTGCATAGACATATTCTCCTTCCATATGGCCAGCGCCTGGTGGAGAGACAACTTCCTTCTTTTCCAAATCCTTTCCCGTATTCTCTTCGGCCCAGCCATAGTCTTTCTGTTCTTTGCCCGCAATTCTTTCTTTCGACATGAAATTTGAGAAGTGAAATGTGACTATTAACTCGGGAGGAAGAATTTTCTCCGAAAATATCACGACACTGGATTCAATCAACTCTCGAGAAAAATGAGGATCGGAATTGAATCAAGAGAAAAGTTCGTGAATCAAGTTACACTAATTCTATAACTTTAGCCGGAATTCATTAACTCAAGAGAAATTGCCACGAAAAAGAGGAGGTTCAGGTCATGAACATACTTCAAAAGCGAAACGACAGGCGCGACACATAGAGGATTCCGAGAGGAAAAGGGGGATGAGCTCGAAACGCGCAAAGCAGGTCGCGTGGGCTACGGTTCACAAGACTAGATCGCACAGTTCACGGGAAAAAAGTTAGGCGATCATACCTTCTAGTTTACAGATCTCGAAAAAACTTTGAAGTAGCAAATAAGCCAACCAGGTATTCATTTCCACCATGTCAATAAATAATAATCCTTCAAATCCGAATTATCCGATCTCGAGTGGTCCTCGTTCTGAAATGCATTGGGACACGCTTTCCGGAAAAGAAGCGAAAACGTTGGATAACTCAGAGCTAGGAAAGGTAAAGGGAGTCGGCAGTGACTACGTCTTCACGGAAAAAGGTGTAATTGACAAGGAAAAATTCTACATCCCTCGACGCTTTGCCGATCGTTTTGATGGAAAGACGCTTTGGTTTAGCATCACCAAAGCCCAAGCTGAAAGCGAATTTCGGCGGGAGGTCCCTCCGGGCCCCGGGGAGTACGAGAAGAAATACACCACGGTAGAGAAGAAAATAACGGAGAGAACCATCGAGACGGGGCCAAGTGGGGAGACAAAGGAAAAGGTAGAAGAGAGATCCGGATAAAACTCTCTTCCTCATCGGAAATAAACTCCAGAATTCCGTTATTTGGAAAACTCGAGTCCCTGCACTATCTCGGCTTCCGATATACCCAACTGTCCCTTTTGCTCACATCCACTGAACACTTGTTTAATTAGTGACCCGTCAACGGGTGGCGCGGGTATCGTGAGACGGAGTGCGAAAATCTCGAAATGGTTTGCTGAAGTCGAAAAAGAATGGTTACTCTTTTGTGATCACAGTCACCCTTGCAATAGTTGTTCTGCTTTTTCTCCCCGCGATTGTCTTTGGACGGTCGTCTAGCGGTCTTTCGCTTCTTTTCAATTATGGAAGTACCGAAGGAGTAGCTGTCATTGCTACTGCGGGCGGAGATCCCTGTAATTCGGCGGCTGTGGCGACTTACATGACAGCAACTACAGACGGGACTGCGTCGGACGGTGTCCCAACGGCAATAGACGAAAAGACGACGAGTACGGGTGCTTCAGGATGCCTAACGGCAGGATCTACGGAAACCGAAGCGAAGGGCAGCGCTGATGCCACTACACTCAGCACTTCTCCGGGCATTAGCAACGAACTTACTGGATACGCTTCTTATACAGAATGCCCGTCGGGAACTTGTCCTTCTGCTGTTTCGAAAACTTATTTTTACAACGAGCTTCAGGTTGAGAGCACGACTCTTTCAATGGGGTCCCCGGTCAGTGTATCTTTCACCTACGACATGAAGGGAACTACGACGGATACAACCAACTGCTGCAACACTGGAGCTGAATTGGATGTTTATCTGATCAACGTGGATGGAACTTCCAATGGTGAGAATTTGCCGTGCGTTGAAACCCAGGTTTCACCCAAATTTTGCCAGCAGGATTTCGTAATAATGACTGACTGTCTGAACACTAGTCCATGCAACTCGCCCTTTGACACCGGAACACAATCAATCACAATTTCGAGCGTGTGCCAGACACCGGCAGAGTATACCTCTCCTCTCGCATGTCCGTCCCTTGTGGTTGGAGACACTTTCATCATCATGGCGGGGCTGCAAGTCGAGAACTGCTTGGCTAATAAAATGGTGTGTCCTTCAACCGGCGCTACAGTTTCGTTTGCAGATCCAATGAGCATCCAGCCGATTACTACAGGCGCATTTCTCGATGATCTTGCGACTGGAACTGACCTCTGTCCTCCAAGAGTAAGCACATGCGGACCTTTCGTGACTCCGGTCTTTCCGCTAGGAACAGTGCTCGGTGTTGCGGTGCCCCTTGCTGCCCTGACGGCGTTTGCAGTTCTGAAGACTCGCTTCACGAAAAGAACAGCGGTTCTCTAGAAGGACGCAGTTTGATTCGCGCGAGGACACAGAGGTCGAATTTTTGAGACAGCGTTCCCCGAGCTAGAGTAAATACGTAGATCAGTTTGGGTGTTAGGTCTAATACGCTCTGACGCGCACGCGCGTGAAAGACTGAGGGTTATATACTGGTATTTTAAAGCGCTTTATATAGTGCGATTGTTTTCTCGATTTTCCGTTCGAGGAAATTTTCGATTTTTACGATATCTTTTCGAGGAATGTTGCCGTTTTGTACTGTCTTCGAACGGACTTAAACTTAATCGATGTGCCAAGTATCCTAAAATATCCAATTAAGCTACGGATAGATAGAATTGAGTTTTAAATCCGAAATTCAAGATTCTGAAGAGATGATATTTCAACGATGATGAACGAAGGCTATAGGCTATGCTCAGGATGCAATAGAGAGATAATGGTCTCGTCCAGAGGTTTATTTCTGCCTCATAAAAACAAGAAAAAGAAAATTGTTTGTTGCATGTCTGGCAAAGCGCCTAATTATGACATATGTGACTTATGCGGAAAGAAAATTGCAAATCCTGACAATCAGAAAAGATATTGTTCAGAAGAATGTGAGAAAATAGATTCTCGTCGTGCATTGATGCCTGTTGATCAGGAGATCTCCAAAAGAAAAGTCAACGCATTAAAATTTTCAAACCCTCTTTACTTTGACTAAGGGCCAAAGTTTGTAGAGTCACCGAAAGCTCGATTCGATGTTCTACTAAGTTCACTAGTCATGAATGGACTCGCGCTCGATGCCTATGAAAATCACAGACATCCAGGGTAACAAACCTCCACTTTCGATATCCGAATGGTCGAGGATTCCAGTATGCCGGGGGCGTAGCAAGTGGTCGACTTACTTCGCTAGTTCGCGTTTTCACGGACGAAGGAATAACGGGCTTCGGCACCTCGTACTCGCATCCTGAAATAGTTAGGACAGTCATCGAGGGACATCTCAAGCCGCATCTTCTGGGCAGAAATCCACTTCAGACCGACTCCCTCTGGGATCTAATGTATGGCCTCACGAGATGGTACGGGCGCAAGGGCGCCGCGATCTCTGCATTAGGTGGACTGGATATTGCGTTTTGGGATATTCGCGGAAAACAAGCTGGATTGCCAATTTACAGATTACTTGGTTCGAAGAAAGACTCAGTGCCAGCTTACGCGAGCGGCCTCTTGTGGCATGACGATGTGAATGATCTAGAGGAGGAGGCAGTGCGACACCGGCGCAATGGATTCAGGCGTGTAAAAATGCGTCTAGGGCGAAGTGAAGAGTATGACAGGGCTGCACTGGAAGCTGTCCTGCGCGCCGTGCCGGGCGATGAAGTAATGGTAGATGGATCTCATCAGTATACTTTGGAATCTGCGACACGCTTTGCTAATTTTCTTTCATCCAAGAACATCTTTTGGTTTGAAGAACCGTTTGCTCCAGAAGACATTGATAGTTTCATCGCGCTTCGCAAGAAGGTATCGGTCCCGTTGGCAGCGGGAGAGAACGAGTTCGGAGTGCAGGGCTTTAGAGAACTTTTGCGCGCGGGAGCGGTCGATATTGTGCAGGCTGACGCTTCGCGGGCGGGTGGAATAACCGAGTGTCTTCGCATAGGTCGGATGGCGGCAAATGCTAAGGCGCGGATCGCTCCGCACACGTGGAGCGATGCTGTGGCAGTAGTAGCAAACGCGCATGTGGTTTCTTCCCTTGAAAACGGCGTTACCGTGGAAGTGGATCAGACGGGTAATCCATTCATCGACAAACTTCTGGTGAAACCTCTGGAGATCGCAGACGGGCAGCTCAGATTATCGCAAGGTCCCGGGCTGGGAATAGAGCTGAACGATTCCGTAGTGGAAAGCCTGGAGCTACCAAGAAATGCGCGGATACCTGACGGGAACTATTCCGACATGATCTTTGGCGCGGACTACGCACAAGCAAATTGAAGCTGTAGCAACCGGAAGAAACGCACTCTTTCGCGTCTTCATTAAACTCCGAAGTGTGCAAGAAATCTTTGGGCAACACAGCTTGGGATGGGTTCAATTTTTCGACTTTTGAATTGCAGTAACTGTGGATTTTCCAATTCTACTCCTTCTTACGAGTACCATTGAAATGAATATCACATTAGTTGTTATCAGCGATGTTGGATAGAGTGCGGTAGTTAGGTTGACAACTTTGAGAGCAAAAAGTGAGATTACAAATGAAACCGTACTCAAGAAATACATAGCGAGGGTCTCTTCGTACGGCTGTCTGTACGTCTTTCTGAAAGTGGGTACGTAGCCGACAGCATCAACTATTGAGACGATAACAACGCTCCACAGTGGGTTTGTAGTGGCGATCCAAAGCGCAATTCCGAGTACGGCGGAAATCAGGCTTATTTTATCCAGCCGTGTTATCGCTTTCTCCCCCTTGAATATGGAAATAACAAAAACTGCTAGGCTCAGAGCTGCGGCAACGCCGATTATCCACGCCCCGGGGCCCGCGCCGCTAACGACCTGGGCTGTAAATGTTATCACGCTCAGAATGCCCCAGATCAGCCAGGAAAACGTGTGCGGCTTTGTCCTTCCCGCAAATAGATTCCTAAAGTACGGAAGGAAGCCGATCGTTCCTATGATTGCGGCTAACCCGCCCAAAATTACGCGATACTCGAGAAAATCCAATGTCACCAATCCGGCATGATGTTATTTCATTGGCTAGATTTGCAATTGTATTTGAGAGATTAGGATACAGTAAAATCAATTTAATGATTAGCGCAATGGATTCAGTGTTAAGCAGCCTCTTTCCTGCTCTCTACTCCGGCTGATCAAGTATTTTTAACAAAATATTGTTCACGATGAAATTTTCTATCAGTAAATTCGAGGTCAAATCCCACATTCCGCTGATGGAGCTTTTGCTGACTGAAATTTACCATTAACTGCTCTGTGGAAAGGAGCGGTAGGTGTACGTGGTCGGGTTAGAAACCGAACCCCTGATAGATTTTTCTTAAATATAGCATTGAAGGTCACATCAATCTAATGGACGAGCGCAGACCCGCGCCGAAGTATGTCGCTCACGTTAGCGTAGAACTTGTGCCAATCGAAAGCTGTCTTCCCTCCCCTCGCTTCCATTTTTTTGTGATCTTTTGACAATCATAGACGAATTAAAGCGTGCTCAGAATCTCGATCTGATTACGTACAACTCGAAGCACGACACTTGGAGCGTTTCATCCTTTCTCAAAAAACGCCTAGCAGGTGCGGACGCTTTGAAATTCGACGTAAAGACCGCAATCTATCTCTGCGTCAGTTACGCTGCGGGTGATCTCGAGCCGGAGGAACATGACAGATTTGTAGATCTCGTCTACTATATCGTGATAGCCGAGCCAGTTCCGAGCAGCACATTTCAAGCGTCCACTCGACGAAATTTCGAAGGGTAGCGGTGCACTCGGAAAATATTCCAGAGTTTAGGGCACATCGTTTTAGCGGGGATGGAAGGAAGGCTCTTGGAATTTTATTTCCGTTGTACTTCTACCAAAGTTGTTTCTTGTTGTCTGCTCTAGTAGGCGCGATTGCCTAACCTTTTGTAGTTCCGGGCATCCTTTAGCAAAGCCAAGGATGAAACAGAAGAATGAAAACCTGATCGAATATTTAGAGCAATCACGGCTATGTTAAAAGAGTCCAACAAATTATTGCCCCTCTTCAAGTGGATCCATTCAATCTAGAGAGCGAAGATTTGGATCCTAATGTGAATCGCATTGAAGAAATAGCTTGATGCGTCACTAAGAACCGAACGAGCGGCTTTCGGCAGTTCCCAAAGCGAGACAATATCCAACCGTTGCGATAAGTGTGAAGGACAGTTAGCATCATTTACCGAAGACAGCTAACTTCTATCCCCCGACCGGAGACTTTAGAAAGTTGGGTGGTACATTCAATGGAGATTCATCAGGGCAATGGGAAAGAAGTGCGGGGCCTCCGTTCTTTTAGGCCCCGGTCGTAAAGTACACCTGATTGTTTCCGGTAGAGCTTGTATTAGTCCACACTGCGAACATTGTCGGACCGTTCGTGGAGATGGCCTCGGTTGCTACGTCTGATTCGGCAAGAGAGTGGCCCAAGACCGTCGGTGTAGTCCAAGCAGAACCGTTGTTGGTTCCTTCTACTGCCAGAGCCTGCCAGGATGCCGTACGAGAAGTACCTGTTCTTTCATACCACGCGATAAAGGCAGTAGAAGAAGTGGTAGCGACAGTCACTGGCCATGAGTTGTCACGACCCGAAACTCCGATTGCGGCGGGAGTACTCCAAGTCGCTCCAGAGTTGAGCGAGACCGAAACATACTCTTGGGAGTTGGAAGATCCCGGATTGCTTCTCCAAGCGACGTATTCGGTTTTCCCGAATATTGCGGTCATTGGAGCCCAGGAATTTGGAACGGAAGTCGACAGAGTTCGAACTGCTGAGAAGGTCCTACCGGAGTTGGTGCTAGTGATCAGACGGACTACGCTTGCATTACCCTTGGATTCTGCTGCCACGAGTACGTTGGGACCGTAGGCAGAGATCCACGGTTCTGCACCGCTGATAGAGCCTGACCGAGACCATGTTGTACCATTGTTATTTGTGAAATAGACCGCGCTGTTTTGGCGAGAGAACGTGTCTGCGACGGCGTATGCACTCGAACCGTATGCGGCTACTTGGGGCTCGGGTCCACTTGCATATTGGACTGGAGAACTCCAGGTTGCACCGTTATTGGTACTGAAAGTAATGTACGAAGAACCGTTGCCATCCCAGACAACGTAGACATCATTTCCGAAAGCCGCAATAACTGGAGTAATCGATGATGGAACGGCGCCGCTAACAATGACTGCCGGCGAAAAAGATGTGCCATTATTTGTGGATGTGGCTACATCAATCGTCTTTGCTCCTTGCGACCAGACGACATAGACATCTGCCCCTGCGGCTGCGATAAGTGGGAACTGGGAAGACCCGACGCCTGTGGGACTAAGACGCACGTTGGCGCTCCACGTGGCACCTCCGTCAGTACTATGGCGAAACAGAATGCCTCGCGAACCTTCGGACCATGCGACATATACGTTGTTGCCGACGTTTTGGACGTTTGGATAGGAAGCGTTGAATCGATCATTGCTTAGATTAACTGACGATGAAACAGAAAAGGCTGATACATTTGCGACTATTGCAGGCATTACTGAAAAAAGAATGCAAAGGGCTGCGGCAGTTGATATCTTACTGTAACGAGTAAACACGAGAAGTTTACTCGAAAATCGAATAAATGAAGCTATATATCGATTTTCGATATTTGCAAGTCTGTCAGCTGATATCGCAAGCCGGGAGTCGGGCTTTCGACTATCGCGAAAAAATTCCCGAATTTCGGAGAGTTTTCAGAAGCAGAGATTCACGGGAAGATTTTCTCGATTGAAAGCTGCGATTATTATACACATGACTAGCCGGTCGCCTAGATGCCTAGAATCACGTCTACCAAAGAGTCGGGCTGAACAGAAGTACTCCTCCGACCGAGACCACCGCGACAAGGGCAAAAGCAAAAACCTTAGCCAGTATGAAATCCTCATCATTCGACCCGCTACCTTGATACGTCACTCCGTGGAACTCGTTACGGTACTGTGACTTTATTGAGTAGGACGTATCACCGCTACGAGAAATTAACGGGAGTTCGTCAGAAAGTGGAAATCTTTCTGGATTTCGTCCAGTAATGTTCGAACAGGTCGCGGCACCAGATGCGAAACAATGGATCAGCACCTGAAAAGCCTGAACTGAAATCGATTTTTCCATTCAGTCCGGGAAAACAGATTCCCGCCATCGTCTCATTCATCGCCATTGCTATATTCACTTCGGGAAGAGTTGCGACTTCACTACGTGGTAGAGATGATTTGGTTTCATCCACAACCTTGCGTTCGATGTTCGGCTCGGCAATAAGCTTCATCGGAACGTTTCTTGAAGAGAAAGTGGGTCCGATTGACATACCGACTACCATGGGCTGGTCAGCGATCAACCAAACGTACTCTTGTCCGGCGGAAATCACTTTTTTGACGAGCTCGAGCACGTGACTAAAATGATTCACGATTTCGCCGGAGGAGAGTTCTCCAGTCCTCCCAATGAATCCCCTTGGAAGGAATGTGAGATCGTGGGAGAGAAAATATTGCTTGTTTGCAAGAATAAATTGGACACTTGGTAAAATGCTCAGAACTGCCTTCCCAACGGGAGTAGTTTCGTACAAGCCATCAGAATCTTTCTTTGTGAAGCCTGAGTCACCAAGACGCGTGAGGTGGCGTGAGCATTCCTGGGCCGAAGCATTGATGATTTTCGCAAGTTCCGTCAGCCTCAGCTTATCAACGTTGATCGCAGAAAGCAAAGTGAGACGATCAGCGCTAGCGAGATTGAACAGAATGTCAGAGATATCTTCCACAGACGCGAAAGCCGGACATCAACGAATTAACATTCAATCTTAAGGGTTCCGAATTGACCCCTTTACGAGGATTAGCTGTAAGATCGATGGAAAAAAAGATTGAGCAAATGAACATTTTTGTCCGGGGAGTTCAACGATCCTGTTGAATAATTCCTACCCTCGTTGAAGAGACTTTATCGAACCTTAAAGTTCGTTATTGAGGTACTGGCGAAATGTAATATGGAAAACAGCGTTGTATTCTTCGAACTTCCCGCAGACAACCTTGAACGTGAAAAGAACTTCTATGAAAAGGTCTTCAACTGGAAGATAACTCACAACCCTGGATTAGACATCTATATGTTGGGAACCTCGCCGTCGGACGAGCGCGGTAGATCCTCAGAACCGGGAACCATAAACGGTTTGATGGCGATGAGGAGGAATTCTGATTCGACGACTTGTATTACTATGGAGGTCTCTGATATCGAGTCAGCTATTGCTAGCGTAAAGAAATACGGGGTAGAATTACGCAAGAGAAAAAGGAAATTCCAAAGATTGGATTTGCTGCTTACTTCAAAGATCCCGAAGGAAACACTGTTCAGCTGTTCCAGAAGGCTTGATCGAGACTATGGAAGAAAAATCTTTTCTCACTGAAAACAAAATGATGACCATTGCCACTTTGGGTTCAGATAATGGACCAGGGGTGGTACCGGTCGCATTCATGTATAAAGATGGTAAATTCTACATTTCATGCAGTCAAAAGACCCTGAAGATCCGTAACATATCACGTAACAACCATGTGGCCAACTAATTTTCAATAGGACGTAGACAATCAAGAATTATTCTTCGGGCTGTATGTTACTTGGCTGATGCGGTATCGACTTTCCCCTGACTAATGTGAGACTTATGTTGAATATTTGCGATAATTAGTGTAGCTACTATGACACCCACTATAATTGCGCTCGCCTGGGCGAGCAGAACAATTGTCATGTTTCCTACATGACTTTCTGCGATTCCTACAAGTGCCCAGATGATCACAAGCGAGTAGGCTATGTCTTTCCTCGTGATAATTACAAGGGTAGTGATTAATAGTGCAATAAGAATCGCTGCTGAGGCCCACGTCTCTGGACCAACGCCAAATCCATTCCAATGAATTGAAACAAGTGCGGCAGCAACATCAGCTATGGTGGCAACGGTAATCCAACCGAGATAGACACTGAATGGCAGGTGAACAGCTATTCTTTCCTGTATCCCAACGGAAGACTTCTTGCCGATCGCAAGCCTGAGGTAGATAGCAACCAACGATGCCAAGAGTAAAAAGATCAAAACAACAGAGAGTGGAAGGTACTCATACTGCCAAAGAAATATCCAAAAGATGTTAGCAAGAGAGCTCATAACAAAAAGCCACCCAATCCTCTTTTGAAACTCCTTTCCTTTGTTTTTCTCTTGCGCTTGGTAAACAACGAAAACTCCCAATAAGATGTAGATGACTCCCCAGATAGAGAAAACGTAACCAGCTGGTGTTACAAGCGTGAAGTAGGTGTTAGAAACCATCGCGGTATTCTTCCCACCAAGAAGGGTTGTGCTACCGGCGACGCCGTTTACCAAAATTGTCAGAGCAAAAGCTACAAAGTTAGAATATCCAAGAAGATTGGATGGATTCGTGATAGTGTATTGCATTTTGTTTAGTCTTCTCTTTTCTTAGCAATTATCTACATCTGGAGGGTCGACTTTTAAACACGGCAGCCAATTCCCAAGTTTGGAAACAAGCGAGAATCATCGATCGCACGCTTTACGTAAAATCTTCCATCGATTCGAACCAATCTTAACCGGGCACTTTTTTGAGATCTTATTCGCCTGCAGAAGATTTAGGCACTCCTTTTTGTTGGCGAAATTTTTTGCCAAACTTCGTGCATGTACTTTACTGCGTCTGACTTTGAGTGCCCGAGGAAGCTTTTCGTAAGGCTCTCTTTCTCTTCCTCGGACTTGTCATCGAGATCTCTTAGAAGTGCAACGTGGTGGAACCCGGCAAGAGAGGGATCGATGGGCTCAGCTTTGACTCCAGTTATGATACTAGATACTACACCTTCAAGAGCAGCCATCGGTCCGCTCTTTTCCTTTTGTTCCTCATCCTTGAAATTTACTCCTGAAACCGGAGGATCTGGAAGTGTCGTCGGAGCGTCGGTCCTAGGAATGTCAAGTGTGAACAAATCATTCAGACTATTTGCCGATTCGTCGCGCTTTGTTAGGCTTGGCAACTGAAACAATTTTTCGACAGTGGCAAGAACAGAGGTGTGATCGTATAATGTATGGTCAATGATGCCCCTCGATATCAGAGGAGAGACAACGATCGTCGGAACACGTACGCCTAGTTGTTGGAAATCAAAATTGTTGTGATTGTTGCTTGGATCGGTAATTGAATCGCCGGGGTGCACAGTCGCAGGGGGTATAACGTGATCATAGAACCCTCCGTGTTCGTCATATGTGATTATCAGCAAGCTCTTTTCCCAATGAGGAGAATTGCGTATTGACTCGTAAACATCCTTCAGAAACCTTTCCCCTTGAGTAAGGTCATCCATGGGGTGCTGCGAGTTTCCACCCCGGAATTTTCCTGTGAAAGCGTCATAATCTGGTTCTATGAAGACGTAAGATTTCGAAAATGCGTGATTGGATAGATCTTGCCTAAATTCCTTGTACGGCTTGAAATTTTCATGCACGCGTTTCCTCATTCCAGAAATAGAAATCGCTTGCGGAAATTCGTCATCGCAATAAATCATCCATTCCAGTTTTTTTGAATCCAGCCTGTCGTAGATGGTACCGTTCAAATTTGAAACCGTCGTACAAAATCGACTTGCATTCTCGCGACAAGGAAGGACTATCATCCAATCCTCCGGATGAAGCCGCATGGACAAAGAACCGGTTTGGCCACGTC
>Ga0335085_10001043_pt1 | contig 65401 bp, 62 predicted proteins | sample Lox_Sample_45_FD_206712 | JGI IMG/M metagenome (GOLD analysis project Ga0335085, IMG submission 206712) | Soil microbial communities from Loxahatchee National Wildlife Refuge, Florida, United States - Lox_Sample_4.5 | ecosystem: Environmental > Terrestrial > Soil > Wetlands | place: USA... | reverse complement strand
CCGCGAACCTTGCTGGCCCAGATCAGCGCTCAATTCTAGGTGTGCCAATGGCACGTGCGCAATTCGTGTGGCTACACCGGTGGGTTGGTCTTCTGATGGCCGGCTTTTTGCTGTTGGAGGGAATTACCGGGAGCTTGCTCGCGTATCGGCGTTCACTAGAAGAACTGGTTGCGCCGCAGCTATTTATTGCGCATCGCCCGGACTCTCCGCCCCTCCCGCTGGCGACGCTTGCTGAGCGCGCCGAGGTTCTGGCGCCCGAGGCGCGCGTAGGGTACTTCTGGGTGGACGATCGCCAAGCCGTGATGAGGATGCTGCCACGGATCAAGCCAAGCGTGGCCGGCTCGGCGCCCCTCGCGTACGACCATCTCTTTCTGGACCCGTGGACGGGCCGGGAACTGGGACGTCGGCGCGACGGAGATTTGTCACAGGGGCGCCTCAATCTCGTGCCGTTTATTTATCAGCTCCATATGAATCTTGCACTGGGCGAGGCAGGGACATTGGTGCTCGGGATCGTCGCGCTTGCCTGGACGCTCGACTGTTTCACGGGTTTCTACTTGACCTTGCCCCTCACGGTTAGCGGTTTCCTTCGCCGCTGGAAGCCTGCATGGTCAGTGAAGTATCCGGCGAGCGCAATTCGGGTGAATTACGACATCCACCGCGCCAGTGGTCTTTGGCTCTGGCCTTTGTTGTTCGTCTTGGGTTGGTCGAGCGTGATGTTTAATCTCCCAGCCGTGTACGAACCGGTGACCGGTAAGCTGTTTGACTACCGATCGGACTTCGAATTGCTGAAGGGGTTGCCGCTGCATCCAAATCCGGTACCACGTCTCACGTGGCAGGATGCTGAACGGCGTGGCGCGAAGTTGATGGAGCGCGTTGCTGCGCACGACAGATTTAAGGTCCTTCGGCCGTATGGCATGGCATACATCGCGGAATTTGGTGTCTACACCTACGCCGTCGCCAGCGATGCCAACATCGAGGCCAACGGGTGGGCGACTTCGCTTTGGCTCGACGGTGACACCGGCGAGCTCGTAAGCGTCGATACCCCTCGCCAGCAACCCAGCGGCAATCTTGTGGGCCTCTGGCTCCGGGCGCTACATTTTGCCGATATTCGTGATTCGCTGTTCTACCGGCTGTTGGTCTGCGTTTTGGGGTTAGTAGTAGCGGCGCTGTCCATCACGGGAGTTTACATTTGGCTTCGCAAACGGTCGGCCAAAGCCTTCGTTCATGGGCGCGACGAGCGAGCAGTGACACTCTGAGCTGGAACGCGCCAGCGTTGCCATTCTTGAACCGTTGAGCGGACAGCCTGGGAAAAGCTGAGCAGGTCTACCGCTGGATCGACGTCAACGTCTACTGAAAGTCGACCGGTAGACGATCAGCGGCACCGTAACGCCGGGGTTCTTGTGGGATTTCCACCTTCCGGGGAGACTATCACCAGCAGTACCTGGCGAAGAATCCCGGCGGCTATTGCCCGGATCACTCGTGCGGGGTCACGTTCAAATCCGCGGAGTTGCAAGTGGGTGAGAAGGCGTAGTCGACGGTAAGCCGGGATCATCGCGTGTAACCAGAGGGTTACCACCAGACAGCGTCGGAGGTCCGCGTATTTCTGAACGAAGACGCCAGCTGATTTCGACGCCGACGTCTACCGGAATTCTACCGCCAACCAGTGCTTAGATAGTTCGGGACGAGGCGCCGTAAAGCCGATCTTTTGTACCGCCGGGAGTAGACTCCGCTGATCCGGCAGCAATGCCACGGTTAACGCCAAAAATCGTGCCCTAACTGATTTGCGCTGCCGCCTTAGGAGTGAGATGAACAACACCATTACGTGGCCGCAGAAGACCCGCGAGATACGCGAGGGGCTGGTGGATTCGACGCACTGGAAACATTTGAAGTTTCGCGACGACGACATCGTCATCGACACCTATGCCAAGAGTGGCACGAACTGGCTGGCGCAGATTGTTGCACAACTGATTTATGCCGGTGCCGCAGACCGCATCGGCATGGCCATGGGAGCCTATCTCGAAATGACCTGGGTTTCGCTTGAGGCAACGCTGGCCAGCGCCGAAGCGCAGACCGACAGACGCTTCTTCCGGTCGCATCTACCCCTCGATGCGCTGCCCTTCAACCCGAACGCCAAGTACATCTGTATGGGCAGAGATGCACGCGACATCGTCTGGAGCGCTCACAATCATCGGGCGAATTTCTCACCAACCCTGCGCGATCTGTTCAAAGACGCGCCTGGGTGGAACATTGATATCCGCGCCTATTATCGTCATTGGCTCGAACACGACGATGGAATGGGCATCTGGGCGGGCTCGCTTTGGCAATACGCGCAAAGCTGTTGGAATGCGCGCCATCTATCGAATGTGCTGCTCGTGCACTTCAACAACCTCAAAGCCGATCTGGGGGGCGAGATCCGGCGCATTGCCGCGTTTCTCGAAATCTCAATCGACGAAGCGACCTGGCCTGCGATCTTGGAGCACTGCAGTTTCGGCTATATGCGAGGCGCTGCTTCCAAGGTGGAAATTCTTGAAAGAAACTTCCTCCAGGGCGGAAAGACCATCATCAACAAAGGCACAAATGGGCGCTGGAAGGATGTTCTGTCGGCGGACGAAATCGCTCGCTGCGACGAGCTCGCGGCAGAGCATCTCACGCCCGATTGCGCGCACTGGTTGAAGACCGGCGAATTGCCGAATTCGGAGGAATAAATAGCCTCGAGGCGCGCTCGAGCCGGAATCGGTGCTGCGGGATCACCTTCAAATCTGCGGAGTTGCGGGTGGGGGAGAAGGCCCAGTCGCAGGGACAGCGAAGGTTCCGTCGCAGGTCGGCTCCAATGGCTCAGCGCGCAGCCCATCGACCAGGCGCACGGCGCCAGCTGGCCGACGGGGCCGCACGCCGCCAAGGCGAGGCCGATGCTCGCCGCGTATCTCGCTGATCCAAGCCCGATCAGTCAGCGCCGTGTTGGTCGACAGTGATGCGCGTGGCGGTGATCGTGCCCGTCAGTTCATCGGCCGGTTCGATGTTTCCCTCGGCATCGTACTGCTTCAGGTCGAACGATCCCGTGTAGGTGTTACCGTCCCTGTGCAGATCAATGGTTTCGATCAAATTGAAGGATCCGATGGCGTTCCCGGCATCGTCGAAGGACCAACCGAAGTGGTTGAGCGAGATGCCAAGCGGCCCTGTCTGCTTCCATACCCCGACGCACACCGCGCCAATCACGGGCGAGAGGTCAGCCGTCTCGAACTCTGTCCCGTCGCTGTGCCAGACATCGAATGATTGGTAGGCGAGCGATCCGTCGGGCGCCGTGTAAGTGACATGCCACAGCCCCACGATGGATGGGCTTTGCGCGGTGCCGCTCCTGGGTGCTCCATTGCCATCCGCCTTGAGGACGGGCAGGCGGACGCCGAGGTGCGCCCTGAGCGGATCGAGGCAGGCGGCTTGCGTTGCCCCCGCCGCGCCCAGCAGCCCGACGGCGAGCAGCGTAGCGCCGGCAATGCGGATGGGCCTGGGCCGAGCACGGGGAACGATTTTCTTTGATTCACACAGATGCATGATGGGTACTCCCCTGATGATTGGGTTTGGTAGGCAACACCGCAGCGTCAGCCGTCCTCACGGCGCCGTTGCGGCACTGGGGGGACGCTCTCGCGAACAGGGGCCCAGGGGCAATGCACCGGCGTGCGACCTATTTGTACCCCGGAAACTCTCGTCGATATAATGGGTTACGCCGGTTCCTGCCCTGGGTGCCGGAGGTCAATTCACGGGGACTGTGGGAGTCTGTGGCTTTTAGCCCGCGCACCGATGTTGTCTACCGCGTCGGGCTCTTCGAGCTCGACGTGCGCGCTGGGGAACTGCGCAAGAGTGGCGTCAAAGTCGCAATCCAACAACAGCCACTCGCGCTCCTGCTTGCTCTCCTGGAGAATCCCGGGCGGGTCGTTACACGCGAGGAGCTTCGCCGCAAGCTCTGGCCCGGCGACGTGCACGTGGACTTCGATCGCAGCCTCAACAAGGCTATCGTCAAACTGCGTGACGCGCTGGGCGATCCATCCGGATCGCCGATCTACATCGAGACACTGCCGCGCCACGGTTATCGCCTGATCGCTCCCGTGGAGGGTCTCGTTCAGGGTGAGGGGCGCACCGCTTCGCCAGACAGCGCCACGCCGCGCCCTGGTGATGAGAAGGCCACCGTGACGCTTCATGCACCCGGTGCGCGGGTTCAGGACTCCGGCAGCCGCTCCAGTGCGCGCGCCTGGCGCGCCTGGCTCGTGTCCGCCATCCTGCTGATCATCGTCGTGATGGCCGCCAGGGCGCTCTTGCCACTGATGAGAGAAGGCGCACCGCGCGTCGTTGCCTCCACTCAGCTGTCGCACTTCTCCGGGACCATCGTGGGCCCGCTGGTCGCCGACGATAGCCGCATCTACTTTTCGATGGACGACGGTCGGGGCTCAATCAGCGCCTTCCAGCTGCCCATGGCGGGCGGTGAGGCGAGTGGCTTGCCGACGTCTTTGCCGAATGCATTCGTGACCGACATCTCGCCGGATCACTCCGAACTCTTGCTGCTGAGCACTTCGTCGCTGTACTTCTCCGATGAGCCATCCCTGTGGACTGCCAGCACGACCGGAGGACCGCCGCGTCGCGTTGGAGAGCTCCACGCACACTCCGCGACGTGGTCTCCGGACCGAACCATGATCGCATTCGCCTCGCTGAACGACGTGTCGGTCGCCCGTTCGGACGGCAGCCGGGCTGTCAGACTGGCGACGTTCCCCGACCCGGTGCAGTGGGTGCGGTGGTCTCCAAACGGCGGCGCTATCCGGTTCACGCGCAGAGAAGGCATGCACCAGGCAATCTGGGAAATCGCACCGGATGGCCGCAATCTTCGCCCACTGGTCGCGGCGCGCGAGGGTTACGACAATTGCTGCGGCACCTGGAGCGCCGACGGCTCCTACTACGTGTTCCAGCAGTTGCGCGAGGGCCTGAGCACGATCTGGGCGCTTCGCGAAAAGCGCGGATTCCTCGCACGGGATACCGGCGCGTACCAGCTCACCATCGGCCCCGTCAGCACCACCAGCCCGATGCCGGGCGCGGACGGCAAGCGACTGTACCTCGTTGGCGTTCAGCCCCAGGGCATACTTTCGCGCTACGACGCTGCAGCCGCTGACTTCGTGCCGTATCTGTCCGGTATTTCCGCGGAAGGGATCGCCTACTCGCCCGACCGGCGGTCGGTAGCGTACGTGCGATTTCCGGAGGGGACGCTCTGGCGCAGCCGCGTCGACGGGAGCGGAAAGGTGCAACTGACGACCGCGCATCGTGCAGGGACCCCGGAGTGGTCTCCTGACGGAACGCGGATCATGTTCTCGTACACCGCGAACGAGGGGTGGTTCAAGCTATACACGATAGCTGCCGATGGCGGGACTCCGCGCGAGTTGATCCAGCGCGACGAGAACGAGTTCGCCGCGGTCTGGTCCCCGGATGGCGCATCAATTCTGTACGGAGGCTTTCCGGCGATTCCCGCGGACATGGAACAGGGGCTGCGGTTGTTCGATCTGAAGACGCACCGGATCACCGCCGTCCCGGGAGCCCGCGGCATGTGCTGTCCTGAGTGGGCTGCCGACGGCCGTCACATCCTGGCGGAAGCGAACAACCCGCAGCGCTTGATGCTGTACGAGGTGGCTACCCGGACGTGGTCGGAGCTCTGGCGCGGACCCTTCAACTACTTCGACTTCATGCCCGATGGCAACTCCGTGTGGTTCGATACGGAGTGGGGAGAGGACCCTGCCTTCTACCGGATCAGTCTCACGGACCATCGCTTGGAACTTGTCGCCAGTCTCAAGGGCTGGCAGCGTCCCTACGGAGACTTCGGCATGTTCGCTGCGATGACGCCGGAGGGCTCGCCGCTGATCCTGCGCAACACGAGCAGTGAGCAGATCTATGCGCTCGATCTGCGGCTTCCGTAGGACGGGGGGATCGAGGTCTGGCAGAGATGAGTGCGCTAGACTGCGCTGGCTCCCCGGCGCGCAATTGGATTGCACCTGACCGACATCTTCCTCACCTACGACCACGGCGATCTAGCGACCGCCCGGCGGTTCGCTGAGGCACTCTGTCAAAGCCGATCTTAACGTGACCCAGGTACCTTCGGTTTTGCCGATTTAGTTTTGACCCATCCCGTTCTTCGCCGGTGTGGCCTTCGTCTCGATCAACCCGCTTCTTCCTATCTTTCAGTCGATAGCTCTCGCCCTTGATCATGATGACGTGAGCGTGGTGCAGCAGCGGTCCAGAAGCGCCGCGGTAAGCGCCGTGTCCCGCAAAGGTGCGATCCCACTGCCGGAGGGCAAGGTTCGAGGTCACGATCATCGAGCCGACCTCATAACGCTTGGCGACCACGGGCTCCCGCCCATCAGGCGTACTATCACCAGCGGTACCTCGCGATGAATCCGCGCGGGTATTGCCCCGATCACTCGTGCCGGGTCACCTTCAAAATCTGCGGAGTGACCGGTGGGGGAGAAGACGTAGTTGAAGTTACCTCAAGGGTTCCGCAGGAAATCCGGTGGTCAGCGGCGTCCCCGGACGAGACCCTGCGTGTGTTCGCAGCAAAACACAGGCCGGTATCAGCGCTGAAGTCTACCGGAAATCTACCGTCGACCGCGGTTCAGGATAATCCGCGACGAAGCTGAGCGGTGGATGGCTCTCCCGATACCCATCATCCGACAGGTAGGCAGCAAACACTCAACTCGACAGGCAGTCCTCTTGCGATCGGCCCGGCGCAGGATTCGAAGCAGGTTCAAGCGCCTGGGAATCTGCACTGGCCACTGTAGACAAAGGTCAGATTTCCATGCTGATTCTTGCCGGTCCCGGTGACTTTGAGAATACATGCGATTCGCGGTCCCGCGATGTGGTTAAGCAGATAAACTGATCCGGTGTCTGCGCCGCTGCGACCGATCTGACTTGTCTCGGATCTCAACCTGCTTACTCGCATCGAAATTGATCCCATTCCCTTCCAGAAACTGTCGTTTCTCCTCGGTGCTTTCGAATATGACGTTCAAGCGCGCCAGATCATTTGGATCGATCGTACCGAGAACAAGATTCAAGACGCTTACGTTGTAGTGTGCATTGATCCAGTCGGCAAGCTCGAGGAAAGGCGATGGTAGCCGCGCGCCGCTGATCTTGAGGCGCTTCGTCTGCCTATAGTCATCGTCCGACGGCGCGATCATCGCAGCGCACTAAGTACGATCATTGTCCGCTGGAGTCACTTTGGGGGCGCGCCGCAAGTACTTCAGCAGGTCCTTGGGCTTCGCTGTTCCAGCCTTTTCCTGCAAGAACAATCGCGCGGTCTGCAACGTGCCCACCTTTTCCGCGACGGCCGATGCGATGAATTGGTTGAGCGATACGCCGTCTACTTTGGCAAGTTCGGCCGCCGCATTCTTGACGGAATTGGGGAGCTTAAGCGGATAGGTGCTTTTGCTCATTTTCGTAACTCCTTCAGAAACTCGGCTGGTGTCAACGTTGCAACTCCGAATCGATCAGCGCCTGACCGGAAGTCCGTAACGTTGTGCGTCACGATGGCTGCGGCCCTGCCGTTCACCGCGGCCTCGAGCACCAATTATCGGCTGGATCGCGGAGCTGCGGGCGCCACATGAAGTTGACGTCTACCGGTTCCGCAGCGCTGGCTAGAGCCGCAAGGAATCCTTCGACATCCTCGGGACTCATCGCGGTAGCGAGCCGCTGCTCGCGTGCTTCGCGAACGCCGCCAGCGCGGTCGCGAGCGCCTCGGCCGCGGGCGCCCCACCGATGCCGTGGCGGGCCGCAATCCAGCGCGGGTCGTTGTACGACAGCCATGCGACGCCATCGGCGTCCTGCCACACCAGCGCCTTCATCGGCAAGTCGATGCCAGTCGTCGGGGCGGCCTGCATCAGCGGCGTCCCCGCGTCAGGCTTGCCGAAGATCACGAGGTCGCTGTACGCGAGCACCAGGCCGGCCTGTGCCGCGCCCTTGGCGTGCGGGACGTCGGCGAACACCGTGACGCCCTTGTCCTTCAGCACCGCGAGCAGCCGCGCCTTGGTCTCCGCTGGATCGAACGCGCTGCGGACCGTGATAAGACCGTCGGGCATGCCACTACCGTAGCAAGAACCGTTCGGGACTGCACGGCCATTCGGACTCCGGTGCTAGGTTGCGCCACGGCGGCTGACGACCTCGAACTACTTACGGATCTGGCCCTCTCGTTTGCGAAAGGCGTGAGAGGTCCGATGAGAGGCATCCCTGAACGGGATTCGTTGCTGAGTCACGGCCTCGCGGAACTGGCTGGGGGACCTCCCTAGCAGCAACGGCGCGGTGGCGTCCGTCACGACGGGCGTGATGATCGAAATTGTTGGCGCCCTTGCCGCCTCAGAGGCTTCTGCGTCTGAGGCGGCGGCGGGGCGAGCTACGGTTTCTGCCGTCGCTGTAATCGCTTCACAGCCATCCTACGCCTTGATGAAGGTGAGCAACTCTTCGTTGACCTGGTGTTTAAGCGTCGTGCACATGCCGTGCGGCGCACCCTTGTACACCTTTAAGATGGAACCCTTCACGATCTTTGATGATAGAAGCGCTGAGGCTTGAATCGGCACGATCTGATCATCGTCTCCGTGCAGGATCAACGTCGGTACGTTGAACTCCATGAGATCCTTGGTGAGATCGGTTTCCGAGAACGCCTTGATGCAGAAGTAGGACGCCGGAAATCCCGCCATCATGCTCTGCAGCACAAACGACTCTCGCACGCCCTCAGAGATCTTCGCGCCCGGCCGATTGTAGCCGTAGAAGGGTAGACTGAGATCCTTCCAGAATTGTGGGCGATCCTCGACCACGCTGGCGCGCAACCCGTCAAAGGCCTCGATCGGTGTACCCGCCGGATTGGCCGGCGTTTTTAGCATCAAGGGCGGAATCGCGCCGATTAGCACCGCCTTAGCAACTCGTTTGGTGCCGTGACGCCCAATGTAACGCGCGACTTCGCCGCCGCCGGTGGAATGACCGACGTGGATCGCACTCTTGAGATCCAGAGTTTCAACCAAGGTTGCCAAGTCGTCCGCGTAGGTATCCAGGTCGTTCCCGTTCCAAGGTTGACTAGATCGGCCATGTCCGCGGCGATCGTGAGCGATGCAGCGGTAGCCGCGGGAAGTCAGAAAGAACATCTGATCCTCGAACGCGTCGGCGGACAGCGGCCAGCCGTGACTGAAGACGATCGGTCGCCCGGTACCCCAGTCCTTGTAGTAGATTTGTGTCCCGTCTTTGGTGGTAATGGTGCCCATTGTGAGTTCTTCCTTTGCGCGCGTTGACATCCACGGAATTCGCCAAGCCTGCGGAGTGAGGACACTCACTCGGATTGCTGTCGGCCGCCGGAATGTACTCGTGTGCTGCGCAGCAATGCGTGAAACTTGCGCGTCGTCCCGTCCTGTTCCAGGTTCGACGACGGGCACCCGATCGTGACCGGTGGCTCGGCAGGCATCGGCATCGAGACCACGAGGCGCTTAGCAAGCGGCAGCCTTCCTGGTTGTCACACCACGTAATGCGAAAACCGTTGGCCTGATCATCCCACCATCAATCAAGTTTGAAGGTTGCGACGGAATCGGGACGCACGAAATTGGTCACTTCATCATCAGGCAGCTTGGAATCGATCCACAAACTAAATGGTTCAACGAATTTCTTGCCAGCTACGCCGGGTATGCCTATCTGGAGGCCACGGACCTGGTCAAGCTTTGTCGAACGAAATTTTCTGGACCGTCGGACTCAAGAACTCCCCGCATCCGTTCACCAAGCTTGATGACTTCGAACGCAGATATGACGAACTTCAGCAAAAACATCCGGGAAATTATGGTATCAGCTGGCTCTCGATCAACGAGTAATTGAGATTTACCAGCAACAGGGCCTCGGTTTTCTCCGGCAGGTTCAATTGCGGTTTCCCACGGGTGGCCCGCCGTTGAACAACGCGCAAGTCTTGAACAACCTCGACGCGATAAGCTCGGGTTGGAAGGCATGGTCGGCGCTTGTGGAGGCCGGCAACCTAACTGCCGCGGGCGCTGAGGTAGTGCGCAAACCGTAGCGTATCGGGCCTCTCGAAGTGGGCCTGGCAGCGCTGTATGGCATGGAGACCGCGTGCTGCTGCAGGGGGTAAGCCGGAAGTCGGAGCGCCTTCCGCCGGACTTCATTTTCGACCTAACGGCCGCTGAATGTGTGGCTTTGAAATCCCAATCTGCGAACTCAACATCTCGTTGCGGCGCGGGGCAAGTTCACGCTTGTGGAAATTTGCACTCACCGCTGTAGGTAAAGGTCGGATTTCCATCCTGATTCTTACCCGTTCCGATGACCTTCAGAATGCATTGGACTAGCGGTCCTGCGATGTGGTCGAGCAGATATACGGATCCCGTATCTTCGCCGCTGTTCAAGTCTCCGTCGAACCGAAACCTCGAGTCGTGCAGCAACACAGGTTCCGAGCCCGCGACGGTGCCGGAAAAGACCTGGTCGCCGGTGTTGACCAAAGTTCCAGCTTTGAAGTCAAACACCGAGGTGACGTGATACAGCACTCGGCCGCGCAGGTCGCCAGTTAGCTCAACGGTCTCCGTGCTCCGCTGGATGACACCCATCGGGGTCGATTGCTTTGAGTGCACGATCGCCCCGCTGAGCCCATCTGTTCCAGATCCGGCGACGCGCACAGTGCGCGATGCGGTTCGCTGTTCACCGGAATCCGCAGTCGGGACCGGGGATACGGCGCTGACGAGCAGGGCAATTCCGATCGCACTGACTTGGAAGAAATGGTCTTGCATATGGGCATACTCCTAGCGAGGGCGGCGTGGGCCCCTTACCAGCACGCTAGGCATTCTCACCATCAACCCAAGGAGTCAAGACGTGTGGGTTCCCAAGGTGTCCCACTTTGGCCCATCATGACCCAATGGTAACCTCGGATCGGCTGGACTCTTGGAAAGAGATCGCGCGGTATTTGAACCGCAGCGTGCGCACTGTACGACGCTGGGAACGGCACGAGGGTCTGCCGGTTCACCGCCACATGCATCGCTCCCTTGCCAGCGTATTCGCCGTCAGTTCTGAGATCGACGCCTGGCGGAACCGACGCGTTGCGACGGCAATCGGCGATGACCCCTCGACGGCAACGGCGCCGGCGCGCTCACGCTCGATTGCAATACTGCCCTTTCTCAACCTCAGTGCTGATGCCGACAACGCGTATTTCGCCGACGGGCTGACGGAGGAACTGATTACCAAGTTATCCAACGTTCCCGCCTTACGGGTCACATCTCGCAGATCATCGGCGACGTTGCGCGGTTCGACCAAGGGAGCACGGGCCATCGCGCGACAACTTGGCGTGCGCTACTTGCTGGATGGAAGCGTGCGGCGTACCACCACGCATCTGCGGATCTCGGCCCGCCTCATCGATGCCGCCAGCGACGTCAACCTATGGAGCGAGACGTATGACGGCACACTAGACGATGTCTTTGCGATTCAGGAGCGTTGTGCACGCAGTGTCGTCTTAGCGCTGGAGCTGCGACTTGCGGCGGGCGACGCTGAGCGGCTTGCCGAACCGGCCATTCCCAGCCTTCCGGCCTACGACTGCTACCTGCGAGCCCGATACGAGGGTTGGCGCTGGCGGCGCGAGTCGATCGATCACGCAATTCGGCTGTTGCAACAGGCGCTGCAGATCATCGGCGAGAACGTCCGGCTCCTGACCGCTCTCGGCTTGGCACACCTGCAGTACCGTGAGGCCGGTCTTGATCTGAGCGAGCGCCCGCTCGTTGAGGCTGAGCGGTGCGCGGCGAAGGTGTTCGCGCTTGCTCCGGGATCGGCCACAGGCTTCCAGCTGCGTGGCTGGATTCAATACTCCCGGGGGCGTATTCAGAGTGCAGTGCGTGATCTCAAGCAGTCGCTCGTCAGGGAGCCGAACAGTGCCGATACGCTGCTGCTGCTGTGTAACTGCTATCTAATATCCGGTCGAGTGAGGGAGGCGCGGCCGCTTCTGGCTCGCCTCCTGAAGGTGGACCCTCTGACGCCGATCACGCGCTGCATGCCCGCGTTTGCGGATCTCATGGAGGGGAAGTTTTCGGCAGCGATCCGTCCCTATCAGCAAATGCTCGAGATGGATCCCTCAAACCCCGTGGCGCGGCTGTTTTATATCTGGGTGCTGATCCTGAATCGCCGGGGTGACCAAGCAAAGACGATCTTCGCTGAATTCCCTCTGGAGACGCTCAACACCGTCCCCGCGCGCATTGCTTCGTTCCTCACCAGAGCAGCTGCCGGCGACCGTTTCGAGGCACAGTCGGCTCTAACGCCGCAGATCGAGTCTGTCGCGAAGGCAACAGACATGTTCCCTCGCTTTCTAGCCCAAGGCTACGCGTGGGCGGACATGCGTACTCCGGCACTGAAGTGGCTGTGGACGGCCATCGACCGCGGTTTCATCAATTACCCGTTTTTGGCCCGTCACGACCCCTCGTTCAAGGCGTTGCGCGGCGACCCCAGGTTCAAAGCGCTGATGGCTGTCGTGCGCGATCGCTGGGAGAAATTCGCAGCTTGAGCTGATGAGGTGATGAGGTGATCGTCTCGGGCAGATCACTGGCGGGTCCTAGGATTGAATAGAGAATTCACGCCGCTGTCGGCAATGGCAAGAACGCCACTGCCGGCGCCACGTTGGCCCTACCGCTGGATCGACGTCAACTCTACCGTAAGTCGACCGGTAGAGGACGGGCGAGGATGTAACGGCGGAGATTCCGTGACATTTCCAGCCTTCGGGGAGACTATCAACAGCAGTATCTTGCGAAGAATCCGGGCGGGTATTGTCCCGATCACTCGTGCGGGGTGCCCTTCAAGTCGCGGAGTTACAGGCGGGGGAGAAGGTGTAGCCGGAGCTACAGCGAGGGTTCCGGCAGGAAGTCACCCGGTTAGCGGCGTCCTGACGCAAGACGCCGCGAGTTTCTGCGGGGAAATGCGCGCTGTGTTCGGCGCTGACGCCTACCGGAATTCTACCGTCGACCGCGGTTCAGGATAATCCGCGGCGAAGCATGGATGCGGTTTGAACCGGCCGGTTGCGACCCAAGCGGTCAGTCGCTTGTCTGGGCTGCGACCGCGACTCACTCGGGTGTATTCTCACCGCACCGAGGCCATGGAGCTCTCGTGCGCGGCCTGCAGGAGGATCTTATGCCACGAGTTCGAGCCGGCAACATCACCCTGAATTATGAGCAGCAGGGCAGTGGCGAGCCGCTGATACTCATCCCATACCTGGCGGCGGATTGCGCTTGTTACGCGTTTCAAGTCGCCGATTACTCGAAGCATTTCACCTGCATTTCGATTGATCTACGCGGGGCCGGACTGTCGGATAGACCTGGCGGTGTTTACTCCACCGAAATGTTTGCCGACGACGTCGCAGCGCTCATGCAGGCGATCGGCGTGCCGATGGCGCACATCACCGGGCTTTCGTTGGGGGCGGCGGTTGGCATTTGGCTGGCCGCAAAATACCCGGAGCGCGTCAAATCGCTTTCCCTGCACAGCGGGTGGCCCAAGAGTGATCCGTATATCAAGGCGGTCGTAAGTGGGTGGCAGGTGATGGCGAGGGCGATGAACAACGTGCCACAGATGGTCATTCAGGGCGTCTTCCCATGGTGTTTCACGCCGGAGCTGTACGCCGCGAAACCGGACTACATCCAGGCTCTTTGCGACTTCGTGCGCGGTCGCCCGGAGCAGCCGGTCGACGCATTCATCCAGCAATCCGATGCCGTCATGACCCATGACGTCGATGCGCAACTCGGCAAAATCCGGGCTCCGACGCAAATCACTTTCGGACGCCACGACACGGTCACATCTACGCGGTTTGCCCCGAGGTTGAACAGCGCAATCAAGAATTCCGAGCTCTACATTTTTGACGACTGCTCGCACGCGCCACTCTACGAGAACGTGCCGGCGTTCAACGAGAGAACACTCGCGTTCCTGCGCAAACATGTGACTTGACCGGAACGATCTGAATGGCCGCTTCATGGCCGGTACCAGCCAGTTCTCGGAAGGATGCGACGTCGGACGCGCCAGGTCTACCGCCGGATCGACGTAAGCGTCTACCGGAAGTCGACCGAGCGGTGGCGTGGGCGGATCTAACTCCTCGGCATCAGTGGGATTTCCAACACGTGTGCGTTAATCCAATCGGCAAGCTCATTGACTCGCAAGGGCCAAGAGACTCGAGTGCAAGGCAGGCACGAGGCTGCCATCGACAGACGCTGCAGCTGCTCAATGACCCAGGACGGCCCGGAGGGGTGCGAAGAGATCGCTGCGCCCTTTCTCGGCGGATTCGATTTATCCCTTCGACACGGCCTCCCGCGCTGCCTTGAGCTCGACTCTTCCAGGCTTGTCGCTTTTAGCACAAACCTTCAATAGCTCCCTGAAGTATCTTTGACTCGCGTCCCGGTTTCCAATGAGATGGGCAGCATGCGCCGCGCCGTATAGCGCGCGGAAACGCCGCGGCTCCCTCTTCAGCGTCGCTTCAAACTGTTCCAATGCCTTGGCGGGCTGATTCGTCTCCAGGAACATCTCTCCGAGTAGCTCCCGCGCCGGGGATAATGGCCCAGGTGTAACCGCACTCTTTTCTGTCCCATCTTCCAGTTTCGCTGCTGATTCCATTTGTCGCAAAGCTTCTTCCTTCTCGCCGGCTGCCAACGCCGACCATGCCGAGACCTCCATCGCTTGGATTTCCACCTGCCGTGCCCAGTAAAGCTCGTTGGTCGCCACGAGGCGTCGCTGAATTCCCTTCAGCGCGGTCGCTGCGTCATTCGCTTCGGCACGATGCCCCAGTCGCGCCGCCCCTAATCCTCTGGCGAACCATGTCATCGCATCTGTGTAAGGAAATGGAGTCTCACGCACCGCAAGCTGTTCGGCCCGCTGCCAGTCTTGGCGCTCCAATGCGTATCGCGCGGGAATCGCCGCGAGCGCAAAATATCCAGCCGAGGGCGGACCGGCCCCGATGAATACCGCCTTCGGATTGAAGCGCGATGCGATCTCCGGCAACGATCTTATGATGCGCTCCGCGGCCTGATCTTGTCCCGTCTGCAAGTAGGCGTAAGTCTCGTAGTCGCTGGCGTGCAACTCCTCCGCGGTCTGACCCTGGTCCCGCGCCGCTGCTGCGGCCGCTACATTGCTGTCAATGGACTCTTGCCAGTATCCCAGGCGGGTGAAGGTGTGCGATGGCATGTGTAACGCGTGAGGTGCATCAGGGGCAATCTTCGCGTAACGTCGCGCCGCAATTAAGGCCCGACCCGCCAGCGCTGGCACGTCGTAGGCATGGATAATGTAATGCGCCAGACCAGGATGCGTCGGCTCCTGCTCAAATAATTTCTCGAGAATCGCTCCGGCTTTGAGCTGGTCCCTGTAGGTCTTGTCTCCGGGGTCTGCCGCGGCCGCCAGCGCCAGTGCGTAGAAGATCTCCGCTTCGTGATCATTCGGGTATTTTGCCGCAACGTCCTCCATCGCGTCGCGATAGGCGTGCAAGCGTGCTTGCTGGGGCGTGCTTTCAAAGTCGCTGTACAGCTTGCCGACGGCCGTAAGATACGCTTGTTCCCGCTCTGTCTTGGCACCAAGGCTCCAGCCGCGTTCGGCATGCTGCTGCCCAAGCTGTAATTGTTCCGTGTCTTTGATTCCCGGCGCGAAAGGATTGCTCCAATCGCTTAGCGCGATTCCCCAGTAGGCGATGGCGCACGTCGGATCTTTCCCCAGTACCGCGTTGAATCCTTCTATAGCACGGCTGAACTGGAAAGAATGCAGCAGCGCGACCGCACGATTAAATTCTCGCTGCGCCGCGTCGTTGCACGATGTAGCAAAGTGAACCTCTCCCAACCGCTCCGCGTTTCCATGCTCGTGCTCCTGTGTCATTCCAGGTGTCGAAGCAACCACGAGCATGGCAGCTGCAATGATTTTCGTGCCCTGCATTTGACCGGGGAGATTATCACCAGCAGTACCTCGCGAAGAATCCCGGCGGGTACTGCCCGGATCACTCGCGCGGCGTGAGCTTTGATTCCGCGGGGTTACGAGAGGGCAGAAGGCGTAGTCGGAGCTACAGCGAGGGTTCCGGCAGGAAGTCCGTTGGTTAGCGGCGTCGGTGATCGATACCCTTCCTGTTTTCACGGGAAAGAGGAGGTTGTTCTCGACGCCGAAGTCTACCGTCGAGCGTGGTTCGGGATAATCCGCGGCGAAGGCCGTGAGCCTTGATTGCAGTAGCTACGGGGTGTAGTTACACAGAGCGTGCAGCGCCGACCACACTGCGGCTGGCTGGTCGTCAAGCGCCGCGGGCGGACATCCAGGCCAGTTCGGACGGTCGAGCTGCTGCGGCCGTGCAGTGCCAGCTATACGTGCGGCACCGCACAGACCTTACGTGCGGTACCGCACAGACTAAGCACGCGGTTTCCTCGGAGCGCAAAGCGGCCACTACCCGGTCGTGCGCCGCCGAATTTGCAGCCCGTATCCGGAGAATGCGCTGAACGTTTCGTCAATCGAACTCCTTGGGGGGCAGAAGCAAGAGCTCAGCCGTCAGTACGCGCGGTCCAGCGATTTAACGGGACTGAAGCAGGTTCTGACGACCTTGGGCGGTCTGGGTGGCCTTTGGTGGCTGGCCGCAGAGGGCGGCCTCACCTCGCGCTGGTTAACGCTCGTCGCGGTCCCGGGAATTTGCCTGTTCACGCTGCGCGTGTTCGCCCTGATGCACGACTGCGGTCACAGGAGTCTGTTTCGCGCGTCCAGACTAAATCGCGCATTCGGGTTCCTACTAGGTGTGATAGCAGGCATGCCCCAATACGTTTGGTCACAGCATCATCACTATCACCACACTCATAACGGCAATTGGGACAAATACCGAGGGCCCTACACCACTGTTTCCGTGGATGAATATGTTGCCATGACCGCAGGTCAGAAGCTTCTGTACCGCTGCAAATGCAGCATCCTGCTAACGCCGGCCGTCGGTTTCGTTTATCTGCTGTTCAACCCGCGGTACACCTGGCTCAGGGGCAGCATCGCCTTCGTGAGTCATGTCGTTGGCAAGAAGATCGCGCGGCCGGACCTGTCGATGAAGGCACACGCAGCCAGTTTCAGAACGCGCTATTGGCAATCGCCGCGCGAGTACTGGCATATGTTCTGGAACAACGTCGTGCTGCTGAGCGCGTGGGCGCTGCTGTGCTGGGCGTGTGGCACGGGGCTGTTCTTCCTGATCTACGTCGTCAGCCTGTCTCTCGCCGGCGCCGCAGGGGTGGTGCTGTTTACCGTGCAGCACAATTTCGAGCATGCCTACGCAAGCGATGGCGAGCACTGGGAATACGATCGCGGCGCAATCGACGGCACCAGCTTCCTAATCCTGCCGGGTTATCTGAACTGGTTCACCGCCAATATTGGCTACCACCATATTCATCATCTGTTTCCCGGGGTCCCCAATTATTGTCTGGTTGAGTGCCACAACAAATATCAACATCTGTTCGCGGATGTCAGGCGTCTGAGGCTCTCGGACATTCGCCAGGCGCTGAAATGCATCCTCTGGGACGTAAGCGCCCGCCGAATCATCACCATCGCGGAATATCGACGACTGCAGAGCCAATCAGGGCCATGCGGCCAAGGTCGTTCGGGCGATCAGGCGACGGTGCACACGGAAGACACGCCATAGCCGAGCAAGGTGGTGCAGGCTTTGCACACGCAGAGAAAGTCTGGCATTGCGGTACCACACGGTCAAAGCCCATGCGTCTGCTGGGAAAGTAGCGTTGTGCACTATCCGGCCGGCCACACCTGGAAGGTGTGTATTTGCAGAAAGACGATCGTGCTTCGCATTGTCCCTTTGAGGGTTTTAGGCGTGACCAGACGGGCGCTGAATAGTCTTGTCATTGAACCGGCCAGGATTTCTCCGGAAATGGCAATCCGTCTCAACGGCGTGTCGCCTTGCGGGTGAACGTGCTGCCCTGCTGCGCAAGCGCTTGCAGATCGTGCGTATCCAGATAGAGGGACTGCGGATCTGCGTCTCCTCGGGAACGCAGAAGGCAGGGTGGCAGCAGCAGTTCGGCGGCGAGAGCATCACCGCGGCTTCACATGCCAGAGGCGCGTCGCAGTCCGAGACGCTCGCGGATCCGGGCGGTGCCCTCATCAAGGACAGTCGTCTGAGCTACCAGGACGTGCTAGCCGACCATGTGAACCTGGACGTGGGGCACGTCATTGCGGGCATTGGGATGCCCGTCAGGGTGAAGCTCCAGACCGTCAGCGATACCTCGCGAAGAATCGCGGCGGGTGTTTTCCGGATCATTGGTTGATCAATCGGCGACGCATGATCCGTCCTGCTTGCGGAAGCCCTCGACGCAACGCCACTCATCGCCCATGGCGTCAATGTAAGCGTTCGAGGGCACGATCAATGCTACGCACGTGGAGCCTTGTTTGCTGAAGCCGCGCTCGCATCTCCAGCCGTTGCCTCTCTCGTCCACATAAGCGTGGGCGGGCAGCTCGATCGCCGCACATGCATCACCGCGTTTCACAAAGCCTCGATCGCAGTCCCATTCATCGCCACTGCGCTGCAGGAACGCGTGTGCCGGCACCTTCACGACCGTGCAGCGCTCGCCGTCGCGGCGATAGCCGCGCTCGCACTCCCAACCACGACCGTAGTCCGAGTCGACGGCATAGGCGTTCGCGGGCACGATAATCTGCGCGCAGCTGCCACTGCTTTCGCGATAGCCCCGATTGCACCGCCATCCTGGCGCAAAACCCGAATTGTCGGCATAAGCGTTCGTCGGTACTTTGACGGGCACGCACCCCTCGTCCACCTTCAGATATCCCCGGTTGCAGGCCCAGTCATCGCCCCAGGACTGGAGATAGCTATTCGCCGGCAGCTTGACGGCGACGCAAGCTTGTCCGATCCGCGAATACCCTCGCGAGCACTCCCACCCGTCGCCATAGGTGCTCAGATGCGCGTTGCTGGGGAGCGCGCTCGATGCAACCTGAGCCAAGACGCTTCCGGACCCGGCGATCACAGAGAGCGCCAAGAGCAAGCGCGCCAGGAAACGGCTTTTGGGGCTCACGTGTGCATATCCATCCCGTCCAGTCCATCCATTCCGCCGCTCGGCATGCCGCGCTGGGCACGCTCTTCGTACTTCGAAGCCTCGGCAACCATCACCTCGGTTGTGAGCAAGAGGCCCGCGATGGATGCCGCATTCTGCAGCGCAAGACGCGTGACCTTCGTTGGATCGAGAATGCCCTCATCGAGCATGTCGCCGAACTCACCCGTCGCCGCGTTGTAGCCGTAGGCACCCTTGCCGGCTTTCACTTGATTCAAAATGACTGCCGCATCCTGGCCGGAATTCTCAACGATATTTCGCAGGGGCTCCTCGATCGAGCGAGCAAGAATGCGGATACCAACCGCCTGGTCCTCATTGGCACCCTCTAACTTATCGAGTGCCTTGAGGGCGCGAACCAGCGCCACGCCGCCACCCGGTACCACACCTTCCTCGACGGCCGCACGGGTTGCGTGCAGGGCGTCCTCCACGCGTGCCTTCTTTTCCTTCATCTCAATCTCGCTCGCTGCTCCGACTTTGATCAACGCCACACCGCCGGAGAGCTTCGCGACACGCTCTTGCAGCTTCTCCCGGTCGTACTCGCTGGTCGTGGTCTCGGTCTGCTGGCGGATCGACTCGATGCGGGCCTTGATGTCCGTAGCGCTGCCCGCTCCGTCGATGATGGTTGTGTTGTCTTTCTCGATCACAACCTTCTTGGCCTCGCCCAAATCGTCCAGCGTGACCTTTTCGAGCGAGAGGCCGACCTCATCCGAGATCACGGTGCCGCCAGTCAAGATCGCGAGGTCCTGCAGCATCGCCTTGCGACGATCGCCGAAGCCCGGACTCTTCACCGCTGCGACCTTGAGGACGCCGCGGATGTTGTTGACGACCAGCGTCGCGAGCGCCTCGCCCTCGACGTCCTCGGCGACCACGAGCAGCGGGCGGGCCGCCTTGGCGACCGCCTCCAGGAGCGGAAGCATCTCGCGGACGTTCGAGATCTTCTTGTCGCACAACAGGATCAACGGTCTTTCGAACTCCACGGTCTGACTGTGCTGCTGGTTGATGAAATACGGGGAAAGAAAGCCGCGGTCGAACTGCATGCCGTCGACCACCTCGAGCTCGTTGTCAAGCCCCTGACCCTCTTCGATGGTGATGACCCCTTCCTTGCCGACTTTCTCCATTGCGTCGGCAATGGTCTTACCGATCGATTCATCGGAGTTCGCCGAGATCGTGCCGACCTGCGCGATGGCCCTGGAGTCCTTACAAGGCTTTGCGAGGCGCTTCAACTCCTCCGTCGTGACGAGCACGGCCTTGTCGATACCGCGTTTGATGTCCATGGGGTTGCGACCGGAGGCGACCGCCTTCAGCCCCTCGCGAATGATGGCCTGCGCCAGCACAGTCGCTGTCGTTGTACCGTCACCGGCTTCCTCCGAGGTGTTGGACGCGACTTCCTTCAGCATCTGCGCACCCATGTTTTCGAATTTGTCCTTGAGCTCAATCTCTTTCGCAACCGAAACGCCGTCCTTCGTGATGGTCGGGGCGCCGTAGCTCCTTTCGAGCACGGCGTTGCGGCCCTTCGGGCCGAGCGTCGCCTTCACTGCATTCGCAAGGACGTTGACGCCCTTGAACATGCGTTGGCGCGCATTGTCGCCAAATCGAACTTCTCTCGCTGCCATTGTCGTGTCCTTTTGTGGGTCACTTGAACTCAATGATGGCCATCACGTCGTCTTCACGCATGACCACGAGCTCTTCGCCCTCGACCTTCACCTCGGCGCCGCTGTACTTGCCGAACAGAATCTTGTCGCCCACCTTGACGTCGCAGGGACGTACTTGTCCGTTTTCGAGGATCCTGCCCTTGCCGATCGCGACCACCTTTCCTTGCATGGGCTTTTCGGCGGCCGTAGCCGGAATGACAATGCCGCCTGGCGAGGTAGGATCCTCTTCCAGGCGTTTCACAATGACGCGGTCATGGAGAGGACGAATCTTCATAATGGGACGCTCCTCGAGCAGCGATGGAATTCTGCGGAGAATGGTGGTGACACAAGTGCGGATCTCAAGGGTGGATGTCCAAAGAAACCTTGTCGAGCGGCGGCCCTTTGGCGGCTTACACCCGACTGTGCGCTAGCGTACCGACAGTGCGCCGAATTGGGAGTAAACGAGGCTAAGCGAACGGACGGCGGGCTCGCCCCTCGTGAAAGCGTTGAGCAGCACACTTTAATCGGAGGGCGCGCTGATGGCGGTACATCTGTTTTACGGCGCAATTCGCTTGCCCCTTTGGGGCTACATTGCATTCACGTTTGCGATGGTGCAGCTACTGTTCCTCGGGGTGACACTGTACCTTCACCGCGACCAGTCTCATGGCGGCCTGGTGTTACATCCGGCATTGCGGCATTTCTTCCGATTCTGGTTGTGGTTCTCCACGGCCACGGTGACCAAACAATGGGTGGCGGTCCATCGCAGGCACCACGCCTTTGCGGATCTGCCGGGAGACCCTCACAGCCCCGTGGTCTTTGGTCTGAAGCGCGTCTTATTGCAGGGCTACGAGCTCTACGTCGCCGCAGCACGTGATCCAACGATTCTCGCCAACTATGGGCGTGGTACACCCGACGACTGGCTCGAGCGCAACCTCTATAGCCGTTTCCCCATAACGGGCATTTCAGTATTCATCACGTTGCAAATGATCGCATTCGGTGTGCCGGCCATCACGATGATCGCCGTGCAGCTAATCGCCCAGCCCCTGTTCGCCGCCGGGATCATCAACGGTCTCGGCCATCATGTCGGCTATCGCAGCTTCGAGGTGCCGAATTCGGCCACTAACATAGTGCCCTGGGGCATGCTGATCGGTGGCGAGGAGTTGCACAATAATCACCATGCGTTCCCTTCATCTGCGCGCTTTTCTGTGCAGCGTTGGGAGATCGACGTGGGTTGGCTATTCATCTGCCTGTTTCGCACGCTCGGGCTTGCACGGGTCAGGAGCCTTGCACCAACGCCCAAGATGGGGTGCGAGCGCGCCGCCATCGACGGAGATACCGTCCGAGCGTTGTTCACTAATCGCATGCACGTCCTGCGTGAGTACCGTCGCCGCGTGATACGGCCGGTGTTTCGGGACTTGGCCAAGGAGGCAGGTGCAGCTTCGCTGACGCGGCGCTCATCACAGCTCCTTATTCGGCATTCGAAGCTGCTCGACGAGCGGGCCCGGCGGCAGTTGCGTGAACTGATCGATCGCCACGAGGTCTTGCGAGCCGTGATCGAGTTCCGCGATCGATTGCAGCAGATTTGGGATGAATCGTTTGTGAGCCATGGACGCGCACTGGCACAACTGCGCGAACTGTGCGCCCAGGCTCAAACCAGCCGTATTCTCGCGCTCAGGAAGTTTGCGCTGAGGCTACGCACGTACGCTCCGCCACCGGACTCGGCTTGACGCGCGTCGCGCTGAAATCCGCGCAAAGGAGACGATCGCGCAGACGACTCCATTGGGTGACTCGAGCCGACTCCGGACATCGTGACCATTCCGGCTCGCATGTCTAACTTCTCCATCGGCCGTGCATGTAGAAGATAAGGTGCTTACTCCGGGCCTTTAAGCTGCATGCGAAGTGAGTTTCCAGGCGAATTCTCGGCCGCCATAGGTGAACGATTAAATCAATCAACCAAAGAGCGCTCGCGGCAGCGAAGCCGCCAGGGACAGTAATGCCTCAATTGCGGTTCCGTCGCTAGGCGGCGTATCGTTTGGACACACTTTGCGGTACTGTGTTCGGAGCATGCCGCTTGGACTCGCCGATCCCCAGAAGCGCAAGCGCAGCGATCGAGGTCACTCGTGTGATTCACAGCGATCTGAGAATGGTGGCGCGTACCGAGCACCACGATCCCCGCGTACATCGCGAATATCTCATAGAGCGGTTTCGCGTCGTCTTCGACTCGGGCAGCACATGGTTCTGCCCGTGCGCAGAATTCGCCGCGTCGGACGAGTGCAGCCATACCCGAGAAGCCGCGGGGCGGCGCGCTGCGCAGACTCAGATCGCGCGTCAAGTGGCGGCAGGACGGTCGCAACTTGCGGTGACCTCACCGCGATCGATGCGCCGCTGAGCCGCTCCCAGCACTCACGTCGGAAGCCTGACCGCTCAGGTCTGGTGCGAATCGGGCGATCTGCTACGCCACGTCTAGCTCTCGACCAATTCCATCGTCTCCCTCCACGTCATGGCAGACGGAGCCTCTGAGGAGATCTCGGCTGTGGGCAATGAAGGATTCATCGTCCTCACTGTGTCTTTGGGGGTGAGACCACCCGAGTCGGGATCAATGCAGTGCGCAAGGCATGCGTACCAGCTAATGAGGAGCTCAAGGAAGAGTTCCATAGCAACGCGCGGTGCAGCGCCTGCTACTGCGCTACGCACACGAGCGCTGATGAGACAGCTGGCCCAGACTGGGGCCCGCGGCCGAACATTCGGTGGACCTGCGTGTGCCGCTGGTTACTTCCGTCTCTGATCGACTATCCAAAAATCCACTAACAATGACTCAGAACTCATCGTCAACATGCTCGGCGTGCACCGCGAGGGCAGACACCGAGGCCGCTGGCGAGTTGCAAAAAGGCGCCGGGTCATACGCTACGCGCGTGCGCTGATCACAGTGCCGAAGCTGGGAAAGCTCTGTTGCGAATGCCACGCCGTGGTCAAGCAAGGAGACTGATCGGCTGCTGACGCGTTGAGGTTTCTAACTCCAGAATGCACAGTTGCGGTGGACTCAATCCGCATCGTGGACGTAGCCGCGCTTTGTGCTTGAGGAGCAGAATTACTCCGTGAAGAGAAGGCCCGATCGGGGCCCTCCGGTGCACGCGTGTGCTCTGCGAAACGCGATGATCAGGCTGCGGTTGCGAGTAGTTGCCTGTTCTTGGGTAGGATGACGGCATCGATGGCATGAACGATACCGTTGGTCGCAGCGATATCCGCCTTGGTGACACGAGCACCGTTTACTCGCACGTCGGATGATGACACCGCTGCCGTCAGCGGAGTGCCCTGCACCGTGATCACTTCTCCTGACTTCATATCTCTGACCGTGAAATACCCCGAGGAGACATGATAGTCGCTCAACCGATCGATCAGCTGCGCGAGCGTGAGATTGCGGCGCAAGCATTGCAATTCACTGAGAAACAACTCTTCTATTGCGATATATCCTCGCTCCTTCGTCGGCGAGCGTTCAGAGCTGCACAGGCAAAGCATGCGGGCTTACGGTGCGCGACATCGAGGAAAAAAAAAGGGTCCGGACGACTCGTTCTTCGTCCGGACCCGCACAAAGCTCTCAGCGGTTAATCGCAAGGGCCGTGAGGGCACGTAGATCCAACTTCTCGATAGCCCCGGCCACCGCCTCCTTGGTGCACTTCTCAGAGGACGACGCAGCACCCAGCTTGGGTTCTCCGGAGACCGCGCACACGCGTTCTGCAGCCGAATGAATGCGCTTGTTGAGCACATTCACGCCGGAGGTGGAGGCGAGATTCAGATCCTGAAACCCAACGCTTTGCGTGCGCACTTGGGCGCCTGGTTCACCAGCGAGCGCAACGGATACAACGAACGCGCACGTAACCAACGTCGCCGCCGCGCCAGCGGCGATCTTTGACCGATCCATAAAGTGAACCCCCCTGTGCGGAGCCAGCGAGGAGCCGCGGGCCAACTCAGCTCGCGCGCGGCTGAGGGCGCGGAGTATGCACGTTATGTCTAGCGTGTGCGGCCTTGGGCGAAAATAAAGATTGCCTCGAGGCGCGCGAAGCCGCGGGAGCGCGAATTCGCGGCCGCCGCTTTGCGCATCACGAGGACGATAGAGTCGCGCCGCGGGCCGTCGCACGCCCAATCAAGCGGGCAACGGGTCTCCGTCGCGGCGCTTAGGCCACAGTCGACGGATGCGCTCGAGAAAGCGCTTCCAGCCCGTCTCAACACCGTCGTCTATCACGATTGCACCTCACTATTGCCGAAGATCATTGGCTACGTCGCTACTTCGTCTATGGCAGCGGCGTGCCTGCGAGTGTGATGCGGCGCTGAAAGAGCGCCTGCAGGTTGCTGGATGAGTGATGATCGGCGCACAGCACGTAGAGTTTCGTGCCGCGCCCCAACCTCGCTCGAAGAACGGTTCGCGTGCCGCAGATCTCGCAGGCACGCGTGTCGCGCGGCCGCTTCAGCCACAGGTCGGACTCTCGGTCCAACAGAAACTGAAGATAGTGCGCCAGCGCTTCGGCAGTCGAGTCATGTCCTGGGCATCCCCGAGCGCAATACCCGACTCGGTGTCTGCGTCCGCCGGGGTCCACGGCGAACCACTTGCTGGCATCTTTGCCGGTCTCACACATTCGTGCAGTGCCCATGCTTCTTACTCAAGAGCGGCTGGTGATTCCGCGCCGCGGCTCTAGTGTCTGGCGCACGCGGCATCCGCGTTCGACACCTCGATGAAGCCAAAGCCGTGCGGCTGACAGGAGTGCTGGTCGCTCACGAGCGCAAAGGAATCGATGGGTCCGTGCGCGAACAAGAGCACGCAGCGAACTCGCTGGCTGCCAAAGGAAGATTTCCAACATGAAGTTTTGCCACGCATAAGTGCTCACGGACAAATTCAACGACTGGTGGCAGGAAGACCTGCCTCTAGTTCGACAAACTTTGCGAAATCGCAGACTTTGGCCGAGACGGCGCGCCCGAGTGGCGCAAGTGGCCAGACAGACAAGGCAAGAAATGACGAGCCGAGCCACAGCGTACAGGAGAGCGGCCGGCGCTGCTTGGCTTTCGCCCCAATCTGCCCAATGCGCTTGCGCAACGCTGGATTGCAGGCCGACGAGCCGTGCCATGCTTTGGTGACGTTGTCAAATTTCCTCGTTACGCAGGTCGTGCGTGCTTTGTGATGGGGACATGATGTCGCGCGACTCGAGCGAGGGCACGCTACGCCTCCGCCAACGGTAGCCGCCGGTCAGGATGGTCGTGATTGCAGAGCCTGGCGAGGGCAAGGCACGTTGCGACATCCACGCGCGTCCCGACCGGGTGGCCGAGTGATCGAGTTTGACGGCGGTCACTTCATCGTCGACTACAGGCGGCTCATTCGTGACCTGAAGCAGCCAGCCGTACCGGCTCGCAGGCGCCCTACGGCGGGGTTAACATTGTCATTTTCGGCGCGGAGACGCGATGGCACGCATTCTGATCGTCGATGACGATGCGGCTTCGGTGCGAACGCTCGTGCGAGTGTTACACGAGTGCGGACACCACGAATCACGCGTGGCAGGCTCCGCTGCCGACGCGCTGTGCGCCGCGGTCGAGTTCCGGCCGGCCATCATATTTTTGAATATTGAATTGCCGGATATGGGCGGTTATGAGCTCGCGACCCATCTGCATCAGCACCCACAGCTTCAGCAGATGAGACTGATCGCGTTGACGGATAAGGGCGACCACCCCGCACGCGAGCATGCGCGTGCCTCGGGCTTCGAGCGGTACATCGTGAAGCCCATCACTGATACGGCAGTACGGGAAGTGCTCGACGCGCTAACCTGAGTTGGAAGCGCTCGCCAGCGCCGACACTCGAATCATCGTTTACTCACCAGCGTTCGCTTTGGAAGCTCGCATGTGGCACCCTTCGGAATCGCCTATCAGCGTCACCGGCGGCGCTAGTTAGGCGACCGAGTCGCCGCACCGGCGAAAGGCGTCAAGGCCCATTCATGCATGCGCCGGCGACAGGAGACAATCGGGATGGCGCTGGTTCGAAGCACGTGGTCCTGGCTCCATGGCGCACAGTTGGCAAAGCGACTGGATCGCCTGAGGACTTAGCAAATCCAAACATTTGTGCTTGAAATCTGATAGCCTCTCTGCGCCTCGTGAATTTCCGCCTTGTCCGTCCCTGGCCTGCGCATTCGTGACCTTCCGGCCACTGGACTGCCATCTCAGAAATCCCCGCGACCGGACGGCAGACCGTCGCTGGCTGCTCCTGTCTTCTTGAACGAATATTCGAAGTGACCGAACGTTACGTTGGAAACTCCCCTTGACCGCGCCCGAGGACTCCGTGCGAGAGGTATTCGTTCCGCTGGGCTCGGCTCGACAGATCTCTCTGATCAATTCTCGCGACGCCGACCGTCCTCGCGGCTTCCGCTTCGTGCAAGTGTCGAATGCGGATGCTCATTACCTTCAACGGACGGCGCATGAGTGACTGTAGGTTCACGATGTCGCTCCGCATCCGCCATCCTCGGATCGATGCGGCCGAGATCACACGTGTTCTCGGCATTGAGGCACAACATAGCTGGCGTGCGGGTGACTTGCGCCGTGACTCGGCGGGGGCCGAGCTCGGCGGGACGCATCGTGAAAGCTATTGGGTGGGCTGCCTGATGCTGAAGCCAGAGATGGCGCGAGATCATGTGAGTGTCGAGAGTGAGATAATGCATACCCTCGGCACTATGCGCCGCTGCTTTGACTTTCTTAAGACATTGAGAGCCGAAGGCGGCTCCGCCCAGCTCCACGTCAGTCTCCATGCGCGCGAAGATTTTCATCTCGAGCTCCTGCCCGAATCGCTCGCCCTTCTCGGGCGGCTGGGACTTGCCGTGGCGCTCGAAGTCAAGCCAAATCAAGCGCCGAGTGCCGCCGCGCTCAATTGACTTGTGCCTCGCGCTTCAACGACGGACCACGCGGGACTATCTGCCGAAAGTCGCCGAGCCGTGCTTACGAGCATGATACGGCAAGGGTTCGATCGGGAAGTCCTGTGGTCAGTGACGTATCGAACTGGAGTGACCGATGCCGGATCCGCGCTGACCATGGGGTTACGCAAGTTGATCCCAGCAGCCAAACAGCGCTAGCCTGCGCCCGAACGTAAGAACGCTGTTGCACGTCCTGTCCGTAAGACAAACGTGAGGGAAGGGGCTTCATGATCGCATTGCGTCCGAGTGGCCGGAACCGTGCAGTTGTTGCGGCCGTTCTCGTGCTGGCGCCGGCGTGCCTGCTCGGCATTGCGTACGCTTCGGAACGGCCGGTGCCGCCGACTGGCGCGCTGGATAAGATCACCGTCCACGGGGCTAGTCTCGAAGGCAACCTCGCGCACGAGTCGGCCGACCGGACCGTGTTCGTGTACCTGCCGCCGACTTACGCGTCTGCGAAGGATCGCCACTATCCGGTAGTCTATGATCTGCACGGCTACACTCTCACCGCAGAGCGGTGGGTCAACATCCTCAAGGCTCGCGATGCCATTGACCGCGCGGTTGCGACGGGCAGGGCGCGCGAGATGATCGTCGTCTTCCCCGATGCAATGAGCACGCACAACGGCTCGATGTATTCCAGCTCCGTGACTACGGGTGACTGGGAGACCTTCATCGCGCACGACCTTGTTCAATACATCGACGAGCACTACCGCACGCTCGCAAAGCGCGAATCGCGGGGCCTGTCGGGCCATTCGATGGGCGGCTACGGCACGTTCCGCATTGGCATGAAGCGTCCCGAGGTGTTTTCCGTGCTTTATCCGATGAGCGCGTGCTGTCTGGCGCCGCGCGGTGTGGCACCGACCGATGCCGAGCTCGAGCGGATCACGACATTGGAGGAGGCAGCGAAGGTTCAAATGGTCCCGCGCACGACGCTCGCCGCGTCGGCGGCCTGGGCACCCGATCCAAAGAACCCGCCGTTCTTTCTCGACCTGCCGACAAAGGACGGCAAGCCCGATCCCAGTGTGCTCGCGCGCTACGACGCGAATTCTCCGCTGGCTATGCTGCCGCAGTATGTCGCGAACCTGAAGCAGTGCCGAGCGATCCAGATGGACGTAGGTCTGCAGGATCGGCTCCTTGACGACAACAAGGAGATGGATCGCCTGCTGACGCTGTTCTCAATCCCGCACACCTACGAGACCTACGAAGGCGACCACGTCAACCACATTCCGGAGCGTTTCGAGCAGAATGTGCTGCCGTTCTTTTCCCAGCATCTGAAGTTCTGAGCACAGGCTGGCGGCACTTTGCCGGGTCAACTTCGCGGGCTCTGGTTTGATTCCGCGGGATTCCGGGAGGTGCGGGTGGAATTCCGCAGAGGGTAGTGCCTGTCAGGCTACAAAGACAGCAAGCAGGCATGGCATTCCGCTACTCATCGGAGCATCGCTTGCACTTGCAGTAGGACTGTTAACCACTGGTCTGGGCCTGGGTCGCGACCGGGACTTCTATCCGGTCGTGACAATCGTTGTCGCTTCTTACTATGCGCTGTTTGCTGTGATGGTAGCGTCCACCCATGCGCTCATCTTGAGTCACTCGCTGGCGCAGAGTCTTCCTTCCATCGCAGTATCAGGCTTCGGATCGTCACTCTGGCTTGTAGTGGTCGCGCTAGCGGCTCATGGCATCTTTGATCTCAGCCATCCTACATTCGTAGCGAATGCAGGCGTGCCAGTTTAGTGGCCAGAGTTCTGTCTCGTGTACGGTGTGGCGGCCGCGGCACACTTGGCACGGTTGCTCAAGAGGGGGCGCATTTGCGCTGCACCTGGAGTCTCGTCAAGGCAACTGCGAGCTGGCGAACTCTGTCGACGCGGGAATCTTCCTGTGGCAGCACGAAAGACCCAAGCTGACTAGCCCAGGCAAGATTTTCGTTTCTGAACCGTAACAGAGCCTAGGTGCGGCCGGAACTACTTCTGCTCGCTCGCGGTAGTGTCGAGTCGCACGCCCCCTTCAGGTGGAGACTCCTTCGCCACGGGTGGGGGCGGGCGCGCATCGCGACGCGCCTGCTGTTCCTCACGTATGGCCGCGACGGGGATGCCTGTCGCGACAGATATGACAGGTAATATGCCGTGGGTCGGACTTGTCGGAAGGCGCAAGCCGTATAGTTTTTCCCATGCTCGGACGCGCACGGCGATTGAGTTGAACTCCGAACGCAATTCTTCGAAGTGCTGCAGGCGGAGGCGCTCTCGCTCCCGCTGTTCAAATGCAAGTCTCTCTGCGCGGTCCACAATTACCGGCATAGGAGGTCGCTCCGATCTGACTGGTGGGGTGAGGACGCCTCTAATTATCGGTTGCCGCGGCCCTGCGCCAGTCCGTTCCCCGACTGGTTGCCATCAAGCCGGCAATGGCTCTCCATCGCGGCGCTTGGGCCAAAGCCGACGCAAGCGCTCGAGAAACCGTTGCCAGCCTGTCTCAACACCGTTATCGCTCACGATTGGCACCTCACTCTCTCTAAGGTCAGGGGCTGTAGCATTGCGCTGCTTAGGGCAGCAGCGTCCCTGCGAGCGCCGTGTGGTCGATGTATCGCTCTACTTGAGAGCGTGTCGTCACTGAAGAAAAGAACGGGACGACCTCACGCAGTATACGCGTGAGTGCTCGGCGTTGCTTGGCTTTCGGCATCATCTCGCAATGAGTGTGCGCAGAGTTTGATTGAATGACGTCGAGCCGCCCAATGCTGTATCGTGTGATGACACTCTCCCACGCGCACGTCGCGAACCGGAGCGCCTCGATGTCAACCGGCTTAGTCGATGCATTCCGACGATTCGGCGCCAAGCCGAAGAATCCCTGCGGCGGTCGCTCGGCGATCGCCGGCGATGGCGCCTTGGTGCTCAGCTGTTCGATTCCACGCTTTCGACGTCCCGCTCCCGGCGTGCTGCGTTACGAGGATGCGCTGTCGCGCGACTCTCGCGGCGGCGCGGGCACGGCGCTCCTCGAGGCGCACCTGACTCTGGCGCGCGACGCGCAGCTGCCTGTCCGGATGGTTGTCGTTGCCGATGCTCGTGAAGGCAAGACGCGACGCAAGGTCTACGCGCGTCCCGATCTGGTCGGTCGACTGACCGAGTTCGACGGCGATCACTTCATCGTCGACTTCACGCGGGTCGTCGTCGCCGCAAAGCCCGCAGCGACGGGCAGTCGCAAGCGCCGCACGTTGTAGCGCGGCATGAAGCGCGCCGCCGCAGGCCGAGCACTTGTGCCCGCATGCGCTGTGTTGCGCTCAATATCCTGCCGGTCAGGATATTTCTGAACATCGAATTGCCAGAGATGACAGCAATGAGCTCGCGGCGCGTCTGCGTCAGCATTCGCAGCTCCGACAGATGAGACGCTGATGGCGCCGCGTGCGTGCGCGTGCGCTCGCAGCTTGGCAGCATTCGGGCGTTCGACCCTGTGGCTGGTGACCGGTATCGTGAGCCGCAGGGAGCACCCGGCGAGCGGATGAGCGATCACCGGTTGCGGCGCGGGCACCTCGAGCGCAAACGCTGGGAGCTCGTGGAGCAAACATCCGCGCGCGATACGCCTGCGGAACGCATCCGAATCTGGGAGCGTCAAGACGGACTGACGCGTCCGCGCGAATCAAATCACGGCTGCTCTCGATTTCGCGCCTCACACCGATCTTGCGCCGGCCTGGTGCGCGAGGAACCGCAGCGGGGTTTGGCAGGTGTCAACGCAGCGGAACCGGGATCTTCAGCATGAGCATCTCTCGAGCTCGGCCGGCACGTCGAGCTCGGAGCGGATGATCTCGCACAGCGCGCTCGCCGACAACGCGAGTCCCGTGCGCTTGAAGTACTCGTCGTAGCAGATCCAGAGGGCAATCGTCTCGTCGACGTTGAGACCCGACACCATCAGGCGAGTCGCCGTCGTGCCGTCACTCAAGATCCAGAAGCTGCGCTCGTGGGACGGCTCCCAGCGACGGGTGAAGTAGGGACGACTGAGATCCGCGCAGATCTCCTGGGAGAGGGGAACTCCCTCGAGTAGACGATCGAGGGCCATGTGGTCCGCGACGAGCGCACTCACGGAGGAGATCCTGATGTCTATCATGTGGACGAGCGAAGGGGCATGCGATCAGTTCGACGAGGGCGGAGGTCTCGATTCGGGCAGGTGCGGATGCACCTCGAGCGCGACCGCGAGCCCCAGCCGGCCGAGCAGCTCCAGTGTCGATGGAGACAGATTCAGCCGAAACTCCTGACGCGCGAACAGGCTAACGTGCAGCTCGGAGAGAGCACCAGCGGAGCGCAGCTCCTGGAGGAATTCGTTGGACTTGCGAAGCTGGGCGAGAATCTTCAGCAACTCGGCCTCGACCGAGGAATACTCCGAAGACAGCTGCGGGATCGGCATGAGCCGTCCATTCCAATAGCTCTCGCGGTGCGTGCCGTGAAGCGACCCGCGCTGCGCATCGACGCGCGAATCGCCCTTCTTCCAGGTGGCCTGGGGATCGATACCAAGCGCGGCGGTGATCCGAGCCGGATCAATGTCGGGGTGACGGATTCCCAGCGTGATGGTGAACTCGTAGTCACTCATACTTCCGTCCCTGCCAATCGACCAGCAGCCGGACGCCGCACCCGCAAGCAATACACCCCGGGCACGCGATCACGCCCGGATATGCAAGCCAAGAAGGCTCAGTAGCGCCGTGGGTGGCTGCGGTTGCCACCGCCGGAGCGGTCCTGCGCCTCGTTCACCCTGAGCGCGCGACCGTCGAGCTCGGTGCCGTTGAGCGCCTGCATGGCGCGCGAGGCATCCGAATTCGACATCTCGACGAATCCGAATCCGCGCGGCTGGCCCGTGTCGCGATCACTGATGAGAGAGATCTTCTCGACGGTGCCGTGCTGGGAGAACAGCGTGCGGATGGACTCCTCCGTCGTCGTGAAGGATAGATTGCCAACGTAGAGTTTGGTCACTGAAAAGTACCCAAATATTGAGTGTGTGGAAGCGGCAGACCATCCTGCCCGTGGTTCGCTGAACTTGCGAGGGTGACAAACGTTGGCCGCGGGGAGCGCAGAAGCGCGCAGTGGCCAAGGCAGACAAGCCGAAAGGTGACGAGCCATACCCACCTTAGCACATACGCGATCAAACTGCTCCGAATTCGCAGCTGCGGGAAACGCGCCCTCAGCGCTCCTGTGTGTAGGTGACGCGTAAGATCGAATCGGCCGTCGCAGTCGGTATAGGAACACTGGAATACGAAGAAGGCTCGTGCGGGCGGATCCAGTACGTGAACCACTGGCACCCTCAGCGAGCTGCTGCAGAATTAGCAGAACGAAGTCGGCTGTCTTACCCGTGCCGGTCTTGGCGCCAGCGAGTACGTCGCGGCCGGTGAGCACCGTGGGAATCGCCTGGGCAAGTGTATCGGGTTGGACACACCTCGCGCCGAGCCAGGCACCGACCTCGCACCCTGAACCTCAGCGCCGCGCACTGTGCAGGCTTGGGCGGCGCAGTCCAACTCGGGCCAGGTGTGATCAGGATCCAACGGCAGCAGCGGCCAAGGCGACAACAAGCAGGGTCTGGAGGAGCCGCCGCTTCATCTTGCCGTCAGCTCGACTTGGCGATCGGTCGCACGGTGAGGCGAAGCCCCAGCGCCTTCAGCATGGAATTCATGCTCTTGAGCTCGGGATTCCCTTTTGGAGACAGCGTTCGATAGAGCGTCGTCGCATTGAGTTTGGTGTTGCTCGCGAGCTTTGATATCCCTCCGAAAGTTTCTGCGACCCGGCGCAGTGCCACCATCAATTCCGCTTCATCGCCATCAGCCAGCACGCCATTGAGGTAATCCGCCGCAAATGATGGGTCCCGACGGAAACGTTCTACCGTGGCATCCTCATGGCTTTTGGTAGCCGGTCTTTTGGCCTTGCGGGTCAATGCTGTCTCCGTTGAAAGTCTGCGAAGAATCGCACCGCTCTACCTACGTCGGAACTCTGTGTTCGCTTGGATCCGCCACAAATAGGACGAGCGTGACGCCGTGTCTTCCGAAATACACGCGCTACCGCGGTCCAACGTCCAGCCGCAGTTCTCAACGCCGTCACGCAAGAACTTGTGATCGCCGAGATTGCCCGCAGCGAGCTGATCAATCCGACGTAGCACCGCCACTCTGGCCTTCAATCCTCCAGCTCTTGCAGCCAGGATTGAAACGGATCGGCTCCGGCCGGAATCAGGTAATGAACGATCTCTCTCGTCATATTCGCCTATAAGCGAAACCGCGTAAAATGAGGCCTACCGTTAGCCAGAAGTGATCGTCTACCGGACGTCGACCCTGCGGCTATCGCGCCGACAATAACTGCGCGAATACGTGAGAAATTCCAGCCTAAGCGCCGACTATCACCAGCAGTATCTGGCGAAGAATCCGGGTGGGTATTGCCCGGATCACTCGTGCGGGGTGAGCTTCAAATCCGCGGAGTTACAGGTGGGGGAGAAGGCTTAGTCTTCGCTACGCCGAGGGTTCCATCAGGAAGTCGCGTGGTTAGCGTCGCCGGACCTAATTCACCAAGTATTTCTGCAGAATCAGGCAGGCTGGTTTCGCCATCGACGTCTACCGGAAATCTACCGGTGTTCGGAACACAGGATAGTTCTCGGCGAGGGAGGAATCGTGTTCCGCACCCGTCGCGACGGCGGGATGGCGCTGCTCTCAACTGATGGTCGCGCCCAACGCTCGCACTGATTGACGGGCGCCAGGATAAGTGTCAGTATGACTGACGTGAAGTCTGTGGAGCTGCCATCGACGTACGCGAGCCCGCTGCGTGAAGAACAGAAAGCAGCGACGCGCCAACGCATCCTGGACGCTGCCGGCCGATTCATGGAGGACCGCGGGCTCGAAGAGTTTTCATTTGCCGGCATTGCCAAGGAGGCGGGTGTGCAGGAACGCACGGTCTATCGGCACTTCCACAACAAGGACGAGCTCCTCAAGGGTTTATGGCATTGGTTTCAAGCCCGCGTTCGCTACGGCGGAATCCCGTGCACGGAAGCAGAACTATTGGCGCAACCGTTGCGCACCTTTCCCGCTATGGACGAAAACGAACAACTTACCCGCGCCATGTGGGCGAGCGCCCAAGGACGCGAGTTCCGCCTTAGCAACGTCGAAGAACGTAAAGCCGGCATCAAAGCGGCCGTTAGGAACGCAACCCAAGGTCTTCCCGACCGGCAGGCTAGATGGATCGCTGCGGTTATCCACGTACTCAATTCAGGCGCGGCGTGGGAGACGATGAAGGACTACTGGGGCTTCTCCGGCGAAGAGGCAAGTAAGGCGTCCGCGATGGCAATGGAGCTTCTGCTCAATGCCGTGCGCCGGAATGTACCGCCAACTTCCAAGCTCAAGAAAGGGGGGTAGTTGTCATGCTGTTTCACGCGTCGATTCCCGCAGACAACCCGGAACACGTCGCTCGCGTCATCGCCGAGCTCTGGCGCGGCGAGATGATGCCCTTCCTGCCGCACCCCGGCGCGTACATGGCCTGGTCAGGTGACGAACGCGGCACCGAGCTGGAGATCTTTCCACGTGGCCAAGAGGAGTTTCCGTCACCGGGTGAGGTGACCGTTCGCAAGAACCCCTCGCCTTCGCAATACTCAGAGTGTCACCTCGCGATGGGGACTCGTCTCAGCTTTGAGGAGGTGCTACTCATCGCCAAACGCGAGGGTTGGATGGCACAACGTTGCGACCGCGGCGGGCTCTTCAACATTGTTGAGTTCTGGGTGGAAAACAAGTTCCTACTCGAGCTCATGCCTGATGCCGAGCAGAAGCGCTATGTCGAGAATGTGACGCCGAAGGCCTTTCGTACGCTGTTCGGTATCACAGCTTAGGCTCGGACTCGACGCCATCGGTGTGGCTCCGTCAGCGGGCCGATTAGTGTGGGCCATTGGCACGGTCCGCGTTGTGGAAATGACCGCTTGGGTGACTTGCGGCACGTCGTAGCGCCAAATACAGAGATCCCACGAACTGCCGTTAACGGCCAGCTCCTTGGGTTCAAACTCGGCCATTGCTTCAAAGGCACTGCGTTCGTGGTCTACCGGTGGTTCGACGTCAACGGCTACCGAAAGTCGACCGGCCGATGGCCCAGGCACGATAGCCGCTTGATGTCCGCACAGGAAATCGCTTCAGCGCCGACCCCGATTGAGGCGTGTCTCACGGCACTGATCTTGTATGACCTGCGCGGCGCTTCAATCCGAGACCTTACATGCTCGGATTTCTTGGTTACAACGTTACGGCCATTGTCTGGATGGCTCTCGGGCGCCCGGTCTAATCCTGTGCGTGCCCAGTCAGTCGCCCCCCGAATCGTCGTCGGCATCGACCCAATGTCGACCGACCGAAACTCTTGTACAGCAATAGACGCCGCGGGATCATAGAAGCCAACAAATCGCGTATTCGATCATGTGTAGCCTCTGACGCGCTACTCACCGACGGATGTGATCATGAATCGGCGACTGCGCCTCGCTGCAGGTCTCCTTATCTCGGTCGCCACCATGGTGTGGGCCGCGCCACCAGGGCCAGGATACGACATCGAGATGAGCCGCATGATCCCGATGCGCGATGGCACTGAGCTGGAGGCGTGGATCACGAAGCCCTCGGAGCTCAAGACGCCGGCGCCTGCAATCCTCGAGCTGACCCAATACGACATCGACGGCGGGCGGCATGGGGAACCGCAGTTTTTCGCGCAGCGCGGCTACGTATTCGTTCAGGCCTACGTCCGTGGGCGTGGGCGCTCCGGCGGCGTGAAGAGCGACAACCTGGGTGCCCAAGTGGGGCGCGACGGCTATGACCTGGTCGAGTGGATCGCCGGGCAGCCCTGGAGCAACGGGCAGGTGGTGATGTACGGCGGCTCGTATGTGGGGATGACACAGTGGCGCACGGCGACGGAACGTCCGCCGCATCTGTCCGCGATCGCACCGTACGTGCCGATCTATCCGGGCTGGGACGTACCGAACGCCAATGGCATTCCGCAGGCGTGGACCGCAGTGATTCTCAGCTACACCTCCGGACGCTCGCTCAACAGCGGCATAGTTGGCAACCAGAGTTACTGGATGGGGAAGATGCTCGAGCAGTACGCCGCCTATCGGCCGTTCACTGAGCTCGATCGGGCGGTGGGCGTCGCCGCCCTGGACGACTGGTGGATGCTCGATGCGCAGGGCCGACGCGTACCCCTGATGACAGCCTGGCTCGATCACGTTGGCGATGAGGCTTTCAATCTCGCCGCCGAGCCGAAGTCTGCGAATTACGCCGCCATGGGCTTTCCGATCCTTACCGCGACCGGCTTCTTCGACGACGATCAGCCGGGCGCATTGCGCTACTACCGCAATCACGTTGCCCACGCTCCGGCTGCTGTGGCGGCCCGTCACTACCTGGTAATCGGACCCTGGGATCACTTCGGTACGCAGGAGCCCACCCGGGAGATCGAGGGGCTGACGATCCCGGAAGCCGCGGTGCTCGACATGAAGCGGCTGCACTGGGAGTGGTACGACTGGGCCCTGGGCCGCGGCCCGCTGCCCGCGTTCTTCAAGGATCGCGTCGCCTTTTTCATGATGGGCGCCGATGAATGGCGTTACTCGCACTCGCTCGATGAGGCGTCCTCCGGCGAATGGCTCTCACTTTATCTGACGGAACCCCGCGGCACGCCTGGCGACGTGTTTCACTCCGGGCAGCTCACTGGAAGGCCACCCGGCAGAGAGGCACCGGCTGTTCTGGTCAGCGACCCTCGCGAGCTTCCAGAGCTTGACGTGGCCAGGTATCTACCCGACGAAGGGCTGCACAGTCAGTTCCGCTCGTTCCAGAAGCGCGCGCTGGTCTTTCATTCGGAAGCGTTCGAGAAGGACCGCGAAATCGCCGGGCATATGCGCCTGACTCTGGTGTGCTCTTCCGACACACCGGATTTCGACCTTTGGGCGCAGGTGATGATGGTGCTGCCAGACGGTTCTGCGGTGCAGCTCGGTCTGCCTGATATCCGCCGGGCACGGTTCCGCAACAGCGTCTTCAAGCAGCAGCTGCTCAAGACGGGGGAAGTCGTCGAGATCCCTTTCGAGTTCGCCTGGACTGCGTGGCGCATCCCAGCCGGTGCGCGTCTGCGCCTGGTGCTCATGCCGCTGAACTCACCGAGTTTTCAGAAGAACTACAACACCGGCGGCCGTATCGGCTACGAGGACCCGCTGCAGGCCCGTGTGGCCCACATCCAAATCTTTCACGATAGCCACCGCGCCAGCGTGCTGCAGCTGCCGCTGGCGGCCGCACGTGTGGTGGCTCAGTGAGGGTTGGCTCAGTCTCCCGCAATCGCGCCGTGCGTGCTTTGGCCTGACTCGCCGAGTTGGCGTCGAGCATGGCTGCACGCGTGCTAAGGAAACGCTGTGCTCACTGCGAGCCACAGCCCGTGACGCTTGGCCCAGGTTTCTACGCAGAAACCCGACTCGTCGGACTCGGTGCCGTCGCCGGTTGCCTTCTGAGAGTATTCCCCGGTAAATATCGCGATATCTCTGTTGACGTGCACTGGCGGGTTACTTCGGCTGTCGCAATCAAGCAGACGCACGCCGCGCATCACAACGCGGCCGTGCTGCCCAGGCCGACCGGCCGCCCGTTCGACAACGCAAACCGGACGAGCTCCCGCGAACAGACAAACTCTGCCAGAACCGCCGCAAACAGGATTGCGAACCTCAGAATGGCGATCGTACCTGCGGCCGGTGAATGATTCTCTTCATGCGACGCAGATGCCGCTTACGGCAACCTTCTGGAATAGGTGCGGCGAGGCGATGGTCGAGCTCGGATAGGCAGCAAGGCTGGCCCGAACTGGGGGTGGGAGAAGGCGGTGCGGAAGGCGGCGGTCGATTCCCATGTTGCATAGTTCAGATAGATAGGGCTTTCCCCGGTAGCGCGATGCAGCTGGGTCGAGATGAATCCCGGCTGCTGCTTCATGAACGCTGCATCCGCCTGCCACGTCTCTAAAAAGGCGGGCTCGTCGGCCTTTTCGACCATAAAGACATTCACCAGCACGACAGGACCGGTGTCGAGGGCGATCTGGCGTTCGATCGGAAATGAGGGATCGAGTGGGCGAAGCGCAAGCATGGGTGGCCGCTCCTGGAAATTGGTGTGATGATGTCAATCTGGTACGATGTATTAATATACGTTGACATCATCATGTCAAGTAAGACCTAAGGCGCCAGGATGCCGCAAAGCAACAAACAGAGCTCCGCCCGCGAAGCCGCAACTGATCTCATTCTTACTCTTTTCCGGGTGAACAACCTGCTGCTGACTGCGGGGGATCGATTGGTGGACAGGCTGGGATTGACCAGTGCCCGCTGGCAGGTGCTTGGTGGAATCGCCGACGCGAATCGCCCGCAGCCGGTTGCTTGGCTTGCACGCGACATGGGCGCGAATCGTCAAAATGTGCAGAGAATCATGAACGACCTGAAGGAGGCTGGACTCGTTGCGTTCCAAACGAACCCGCATCACCGACGCGCTCGGCTCGTTATCTTGACCGACAAGGGCAAGCAGACATTTGAATCTGCCATGCGTTTACAGGGGCCGTGGGTGAAGCGACTCGCTCAGGGGCTGGCGCTCGAGGAGATCGAGACCGCGCACCGAGTATTGACGAGGTTACGTCAACGCTTAGACCGCAAGGACGAAGGCTGAGCGCATGAAGGGCAGGCTGGAACGCCAAGGGTTGGCGCCGGCGACTCTATGCACAAATATCTTGAAAACGCTTGTGCAAATAGCGCGCTGGCGGCGTGTTTGAGTGCTGGACAATGGAGAAACAGAGGTGAACGGTCAGTCGTGCTGATACCGCAAGACTTTCTGCGTAGCCCTGAGACAGGCTTCATTGCGCCGTGCGTGCCGGGGGCGTTGCTAGCGCGACCAAGATCTCCACGTGGTCGCCTTCTCTTCATGCCATGTAGGCCGTCGGAGGGGGGTCGCCGCTTGAGAGGCAGCGGCGGATCGGCAGGACAGCAGACCTCGTACGGATCTTCTCCGGATCGTTGACAGCCACGATCTCCGCAATTTTATCCGCTGTCACCCTGGGGTCGATGCTGTCGAGGGAAAAGCCTTCAGCTTCGATCACATGTTCGAGCTCTGCGCCTTCGCTCATGAAGCAAATCGTGAAGGTCTCGAGCCCGCGGGGTGTTTCGCCAGTGCCTTGGCGGTCTCGAGCATGCGCGTGGTTTCGGTCCAGTACATAGCGGTCTTTCCGTATTGCTTCGAAGAGACGACTCGAGTGCCATAATCGCTTGCGGTCGCAATAGCACGTAGCGCGGAGTACCGTGAAAGCCGGTGAGGATCCAGGGTGCGTCACTGCCGTTCACGGGTCAGTGATCGACATACGGTTTGCGGGCCGCTTGCCCTTGATTAACGAGGGGGTCGAAATTGCACAGGATCGCGCTGCACCATTGCTGGTGGAGGTGCACCAGCATCTCGACGCCAAGACTGTGCGTGCTGTCGCCCTTGGGAACACGGCGGGCTTAAGTCGGGGAGCCGCGGCCCGCGCGACCGGTAGCTCAATCCAAGTTCCTGTCGGCGATGTGGTCCTCGGAAGGTTGCTCAATGCGACCGGCGCTGTAGCCGATCGAGGTCCCGTGCTTCCGGCTGATACGCCACGTCGGCCGATTCATGCGCCAGCCCCGCCTATTGCTCGCCTGGGTGGAACGCTTGAGAGGTTTCACACCGGGATAAAGGTAATCGATCTCCTCGCACCACTTGTGAAGGGAGGCAAGGCAGCGATGTTCGGGGGCGCCGGGGTCGGCAAAACGGTGCTCATCATGGAATTGATCCGAACCACGGTTGAGCGGCATTCGGGAACCTCAGTCTTCGCGGGAATCGGCGAACGCTCGCGCGAGGGACACGAGCTCCTGCTTGAATTGCGTGAGTCTGGTGTCCTGCCACGAACGGCGCTTGTCTTTGGTCAGATGAACGAACCCCCTGGCGCACGCTGGCGCGCCGGCCTTACCGCGTTGACGATCGCCGAGTACTTTCGGGACTCGGCTCACGAGAACGTGCTGCTCCTGATCGACAACGTCTATCGCTTGGTCCAAGCGGGCGCCGAAGTGTCGGGGTTGCTCGGAAGATTGCCGTCGCGCGTCGGCTATCAGCCCAGTCTCGCGGGTGAGATTGCCGAGTTCGAAGAGCGCATCGCCTCCGTCGCCGGCGCGGCAATCACCTCGATCCAGGCCGTGTATGTTCCCGCGGATGACTTCACAGATCCTGCGGTTGCAGAAATCTTCAGTCACCTCGACTCATCGATTGTTCTCGCGCGCGAGATGGCGAGCGAGGGAATGTATCCCGCGGTCGACCCGCTCGGTTCGACGTCCAGCCTTCTCGACCCGCGCTTGGTCGGAGACAGGCACTACCGGGTGGCACAGGAGGTGCGAAAGGCGATCGCTCACTACCGCGATCTGCAGGAAGTTATTGCGTTGCTAGGGATAGAGGAACTCAGCGCGGCAGATCGCTGCATCGTCAAGCGTGCCCGACGCTTGCTGCGCTTTCTGACTCAACCCTTCATGGTGACAGTGGCGTTCACAGGCAAGCCGGGCCGCACCGTCGAACTTGAGGCCACTCTTGCAGGATGCGAGGCAATTCTCGCAGGTGTCGCCGATGAGTGGGCAGAGAGCTCGCTTTACATGGTGGGCGACCTCGCTGAGGCCCAACGGCACGAAGCCACTGCCAACACGGCGGCCAAGTGAGGCTCACCGTCAGCACGCCACTTGCGATAATCGCGGACAGCGAGGGTGTCGCACACGTTCGCGCGGAAGATGAGACGGGCGCTTTCGGGATCTTGCCGGGACATGCGGATTTTCTGACGGCTCTGTCGCTGTCCGTCGTGAGCTGGCGCGATTTCAAGGGTGACGAGCATCACCTTGCGGTGCGTGGCGGCATGCTGGAGGTCCGAGACGGAAATCTGATCACAATCGCGACGCGCGAGGCGATTGCGGGCGATGACCTCAAGTGGCTGCAAACCGAAGTATTAGCCACATTGCGGCGACGGACTGACGAGGAGAAGAAGTCGCGCACTGACGCACAGAGACTCTACCTGGCAGCAATCCGACAGATCTGCCGGTATCTGAAGCCGCGCACGGGCCCAGGCCGTGGTGAGTCGATGGCCCAGCTTGAGGATCTCGAGCAGTGAACGAGATGCCTGAGAACCAAGAGCACCTCGGGGATGCCGTCCGCCTGCGAGAGGAACGGCGGGCGCGCTGGAGGCACGAGGGCGAGCGCTCCATCGGTCAGAACCTGGCCATGATCGGCGCGCTGGGTTGGAGCATTGTCGTGCCCACACTGATCGGTACGTTTGCTGGCCGGTGGCTTGACCGCCATTTCGGTAGCGGGATCTTCTGGACCCTCGGATTGCTAGTCGCGGGTCTGGCCGTGGGATGCACCCTCGCCTGGCAGAGGATTCGCAGCGAATGAGCACCGCACGACGGTTCGAGCTTGTCGTGCTGTTCCTTGCGCAGCTGCTGGTGGGATTCGCAGTGGGCGTTGTGTACTTCGGGGCACTGCGCCGCACGGTCATGCGATTCACGACACGTAAGGGCTGGCTCGAGCCGGTGGCGCTCACGGCGAGCCGCATTGGCATTGCGGTTGCCGTACTAGCTATCGCGGCGCGATTGGGTGCGGCAGCTCTTTTGGTGACGTTCGCGGGGTTCTTGACTGCTCGGACCGTCGCCGTCTATCGCTCACGGAGAGCCGTATGATGCAAGGCTCGCCTCTCACGAGCACAGTTTTGTTCCACGTGGGCCCGATCGCCATCACGCGCCCAGTGGTGACAACCTGGGTCATCATGTTCGCGCTGGTAGTCATCTGCCGCCTGGTGACGCGCAGGCTGCGAATGCAGCCCGACGGACGTCAAGCGCTGCTCGAGAGTTTGGTGCTCGGGATTATCGACCAAGTCCAATCCATCATCCACAAGGATGCACGGCCGTACGTGCCAATGCTTGGCACGCTGTTTATCTATCTGGTGGCCGCGAATCTGTGCGGCGTGTTGCCCGGTGTGGAGCCGCCGACGGGAAAGCTGGAGACCCCGCTTGCACTGGCGCTGATCGTGTTCTTCTCCGTGCACTTTTTCGGCATCCGTGCGCGCGGTGTGCGCGGCTACCTGGCCAGTTTCGCGAAGCCGAAGCCCATCATGCTGCCGCTCAACATCCTGTCCGAGGTGACGCGCACCTTTTCCCTGATGGTGCGCTTGTTCGGAAACATCATGAGCGGCGAGTTCGTGATCGGGTTAGTAATCGCGTTGGCGGGACTGTTCGTCCCGATCCCGCTCATGGTTCTGGAATTACTGGTCGGACTGGTGCAGGCCTATATCTTTACAGTACTTGCAACGGTGTTCATCGGAGCCGCCGTCGGTGGCGAGAGCACCTAGAGGAAGCGTTATGGATCCCAAAGTCATCTCCATTATCGGGGCAGTGGTCGCGGTCTCGATCGGTTCAATTGGCCCCGCGTTGGCGGAGGGCCGCTCGGTTGCCGCGGCGATGGATGCCATAGCACGTCAGCCGGAAGCCTCCGGAACGATCTCGCGCACGCTGTTTGTCGGGCTCGCCATGATCGAGACGATGGCGATCTATTGTCTCGTCGTTGCGCTGCTATTGCTCTTCGCCAATCCCTACGCGCACTAGCCATGCACATCGACGGGTGGACACTGCTGCTGCAGACGGTGAACTTTGCCGTCCTGGTGTGGCTCTTATACCGATTTCTCTATCGGCCCGTGCTGCAGTTGATCGATGCTCGCAAAGCCGAGGTGCAACGAGAATTCGAGACGGCCAAGGCCCTGGAGGAGAAGGCTAAGCTGCAACTGGCCGCGGCGCAGTCCGCCTACGTCTCCCTGGCAGCGCAGCGCGAGGCCTCGGTGAAGGCAGCCGCTGCCCAAGCACAAGAGACGGCACGCGCCCTGCGAGCACAGGCCGAGCGGGAGGCCCGTGCACTGGTCGACGGTGCGAAACAAGCGGTACTGGCAGAGCGCGAGCGCGTGCTGGAGGAGGCGCGCCGAGTCGCGCTTGATCTCGGCGCCGAGTATGCGCGACGGCTGCTCGCGGAAGTGCCCATTGCGCTCCGTGCCGAAGCCTGGATCGAGCGCATGGAGCAGTACCTCGAGGCGCTTCCGGCGACGCAACTAGAGCCGCTCGTTACGGAATTGCAGAACGGCGGGGTCGCGACGGTAATCACGGCTGGCGCGCTGCCCGCGGCAACGGAGGATGACTGGAGCCGCCGGCTGAGCGCGATCCTTCGCTGCGGTCGCATCGCGTTCGAGGTGAATGCGGAGCTCGTTGCGGGGGCGGAGTTGCACTTTCCAACAGCAGTGTTGAGCTTCTCCTGGCAGAGCGCGCTAGCCGCGTTACGCTCCCAGGTCGCCGGCGATGCCCGACCTCATTGAGGACCTGCGAAGCTGGGCCTCGCGCGGCCGTGAACGCGTCGCTACGCTCTCACTCGAGCCTCGTCTCGAGCAGATCGGGCGGGTCGTTCAGATTGGCGACGGCGTCGCAGTGGTTCGCGGACTTCCGGCCACGCGCCTGGATGAGCTCCTCGTTTTCGAGGGCGGGGTTCATGGGCTCGCCGTGGACCTGAGCGAGGATGCCATAGGCTGCGTGCTCCTGGGCAATGCAAGCGGCGTCGGCGCCGGCAGCATCGTGCGGGGCAGCGGTGGTGTTGCGCAGGTGCCCGTTGGCGATGCACTGCTCGGCAGAGTCGTCGACGCATTGGGGGAGCCGCTCGATGGGGGCAAGCCGCTCGAGAAGGTCCAGTATGCGCCGGTCGAGCAACCAGCCCCAGCAATCATCGATCGCTCGCTCGTCACTCAGCCGCTCGCGACGGGGCTACTGGTCATCGATGCGACGATCCCACTGGGGCGCGGCCAGCGCGAGCTCATCATCGGCGATCGAGGGACCGGCAAGACCGCAATCGCCGTCGATACGATCATCAATCAACGCTCGAGCGACGTGATTTGCGTGTACGCTGCCGTTGGGCAGAAGGCATCCTCTGTGGCTCGCGTCATCGAGGCGGTGCGTCGCTACGGAACACCCGAGCGCTGCCTGTTCGTCATCGGGGAGGCCGATGCGGCGCCGGGCCTGCAATGGCTCACCCCTTATGCAGCCTGCAGCATGGCGGAGCATTTTATGGCGGGCGGCAGGGATGTCCTGCTCGTCATCGATGACCTCACAAAGCACGCCGCGGCCTACCGACAGGTCTCCCTGCTCTTGCGTCGTCCGCCGGGGCGCGAGGCTTACCCGGGGGATATCTTCTATATCCACTCGCGATTGCTCGAACGGGCGGCAAAGCTCGGGCCCGAGCGCGGAGGGGGGTCGCTCACGGCATTGCCGATTGCCGAAACGCAGGCGAGCAACATCAGCGCCTACATTCCCACGAACCTGATCTCGATCACCGACGGGCAGATCTACCTGGATCCACGCCTTTTCTACGAAGACCTGAAACCTGCCGTCGATGTGGGCAAGAGCGTCTCGCGCGTGGGCGGCAAGACTCAAGCACCCGTTCTCAAAGAACTGGCAGAGAGCCTGCGCCTCGAGTACGCGCAGTTCCTCGAGCTTGAGGTGTTCACGCGCTTCGGAACCATGGTCGATGAGCGCACCCGCAAAGTCATCGAGCACGGTCGGCGCATTCGCTCGGTGCTTGGTCAACCGCAGTTCGCGCCGCTCCCTCTCGGCGTGCAGGTCGCGCTGCTGTGCGCCCTGAATGACAATGTCCTCGATGGCGTTTCACTCGAGCGCGTACCGGGGTTTCGGGCAGCGCTCGCCGATTGGCTCGGTGAGCACTGCCCAGACATCCTAGCGCTCAATGAGGACGCAAGACCGCTGTCGCTAGGCGTGCGCGAGCGGCTCAAGGCGAGCTTGCTCGCCCTCGCGCAGTCGGTCATGGCCTCAGGGCGCGCGCCTGGAGGTAGCGCTGCATGACGCGGCTAGCGGATATTCAGCGCCACATGGCGAGTATGCAGGAATTGGGCGACATCGTCGGCGCGATGCGCTCGCTTGCTGGAATGCGTTTACAGGAGACCCAACAGGCGTTGCCAGGCATCCGACGGTATGGGGAGACGGTGGCGCAGGCAGTTGGCGCGGCGCTGCTGCTGATGCCAGCACCGCAGGCCGCATCGCAGCAGGACCACGGATGCAGGGCGATCATACTCTGCGCGGCTGAGCACGGCTTCGTGGGCGGCTTCAATGAGCGTCTACTCGAATCGGCACTGGCCGTACTGGGAAGCACCGATCAGTTCTTTGTACTCGGCAGTCGGGGTGCCGGGCTGGCGTTCGAGCGCGGTCGGCGTGCCTCCTGGTTCCGCGCGATGCCGACGCGCGTCGCAGGCGTCCCGGACTCAGTGAACGGTCTGACACGTGAGCTCTATCGCCGCATTTCGCAAGGTGAGCTCTCCCGCATCGAGGTGATGTTCGGCCGCTATCATCAGGGCAGCGGATACGCGGTCGAAAGGCGCCTGCTCCTACCGCTCGATACAAAGTCGCTGGTACTGCTACAACCTCGGCAACCGGGACTGCACAATCTGAGGCCCGATCTTCTGTTGGAGAAGCTGATCGAAGAATACGTATTCGCGCTGCTGACGGAGGCCGCCGTCGAGTCCATCGCGAGCGAAAACGCAGCTCGCTACGCTGCGATGCAGTCTGCGCACGACAATATATCGAAGAGACTATCGGAGTTGAGTCAGGAAGCTCAGGTGGCGCGACAGAGCGAGATTACCTCAGAGCTGTTGGACCTAATCGTTGGTGCGGAGGCGCTGGGCTCTGCGCATCAGGTATAGGACAGACTTAGCAACCCAACAACCCCCGGAGGACGTAGCACCCGACCGTCGGCCAGTTCACGCGCCCGCAGTCGCCACGTGCCTCGATGCCGAGCGGCGGCTGTGCGATGGCCGGGAATGTGCACAAGTAATGCGAGCACGCTCGCCAACGCGAATGGTGATCTGGAAGGGCTCGCCAGTAGCTCTTTCACCGATAACCTTACGCGCGGCTATGTAAGGCATGGCGTGACTCACCACGATTCCCTCGGCGCCTTTTCGATACGCGCCCATATTTCTTGAGTGCTGCTACGCCAAACCCCGCCTAGTCGCTGGCGGAATTGCGTCGCTCAATCCCGGCAGTACCTTGGACCCAGAAGTTGCATAGTTGGCGCGCACCAGCCCCGTAACACGATGCTTGACTTCCCGCAGGTGGGAAAAATCCACTGGGTGGGTGCTCTTGTTCCCTTTGGGAACTCCTTCAGGAACTCGGCGGATTTGCAGGCTAGGCAGCCAGCTCAACTGCTCTAGCCTCAAGCAGATCAATCAGCATGCGCTCAACACGACTTCCCCCTACGCTGACGCGCTGATCTACTGATACCGCTTTCAGCGATTCGGCGGCGTCGAGGTACTGCCCCCTGGCAAATTGACCGACAGCATCAACCAGACAGAGTGAGAGCCGCGTCTGCTCGCTGGGCTCCTTGCTCGCAATGGCCGCCCTGCCTTGCTCCAGCGCGGCGAGATCGCCCGCTGAAGCCTGAATACCGGCAAGATGCAGCGCTATGAAAGGATGCGCAAGCATGGAGCTGAAGCGCTCGGACAAGGCGGAAACTGCAGCCGAGACCGGACGGGTAGTTCCCGTTCGCAGATATTCACGCAGTAGGAAACCGCCGCAATCGGCCAGACTGAGCACCGGACCACAGCGCGTGGTCTCGGGTGCACAGTAACGCTCATAGCGCTGCCACGCCTGCTCGGCCAACCCCAACTGCCATTCCGCCAGCGCCAGATGCCACTGAACGTGCCCGTACATGGCGCCGCCTTCTGCCGACCGACGGTGTTCGCTTAACCAGTCGCCCAGCAAGTCCCGCGACTCTTCAGGCTTGCCCTGATCGTGCAACACGTGCGCGTAGGCGTGGATAACGTAGGGTGCCTGGGGTCGCTGCCGCAGTGCCCGCTCGACGAGTACACGACCGCGGCTCCGATCGCCGGCCTCACTGGCTGCAAACCCGAGGCGCGCTAGACAGGCCCAATCATCATGCAAACGGGGTTCGACCGATTCCATGATACTTAGAACGCGCTCGAGCTTGCGCGCACCGCCGTAAAAGATCAGGTAACCACAGAGTTGCGAGATGACCAGCAGGTCACAGGCATTGCCGGCGATGTAGACCTCGGTCGAGCTAAGGTTGGAATAAGGATCTTCAAGCAGCGCAAAGAGCGCGAGGATATGCGCACGCTCGCAGGGTAGCGCGGCTTCTGCCGCCGCGAGTGCCCGCTCTTTGAAGACAGCCGCGTCCGCTGACTTGGCCTCTTTGGCAAGCATGTAGCGTGCGGCTAGCGCCAGAGCGAAATTGCCGTCCAGCGCCAAAGCCCAATCGAGTGCTTCTGCTGCGCCCGTCTCAGAGCCGAGGATACGATCTAAAGCCAGCTGATAGTGTTCTGCCGCCTCGAGGCTGCCTGTAGTGAGGGATTGGCCCGTACGCGCGTCGATCACGTTGTTCATAGTGCTCCAAGTTTGAGACTGCGCACCGCCTCGATGAGTGTTCTAGCCGACCTTTCGCCAATGATCGGTGAACTGACCCTTGACGACCGCAGTGAATCCAGTCCGATCGTAGATGGTGGTTACCGACTCGCCTGGCGGAGAAAAGATCACTTTGCCGTTTTCGGCCTTGATCGGAGTGCAGTTCGATGAGACTTTCGGGGGCTCGTTTGTTACGCCTGGAGAGTCCAAATTATTGCGTGTCGTGTATTCGATCCACTCGCAATACTGTTGCTCGCTCAGCGAATAGCGAATGATCGATGACTCGGACGTGAGCGTCCCATCGGCGTTGCGCAAGAACAAATTGAGGCTCGCACGCTCGTGGCCCCAAGTGTATAGCCCAGCGATCTCTGGCCGCCGCAGGATCTTGCCGCTCGCCAGAACGCGATCAACCAACTCATAGGTGCCGGGCAGGTCGGAGGCAAGCAATCGAGGCAGCTGGCGCTGCTTGACGGTCGCGGCTGTGCCGACGGCTGTGAGCGTCAACAACACGGCGCAAATCACCACACTTTTGCCCATCGATCTCCCCTTAGTCGGCCATCCCAGCTGAGTTCGCGGAAAGCACCGGCTTCTACAGCGGGTTGGACGTTGGCAAAGCATGCGGCGACGGTTGCGCCGGCCCGTGAGCAGCAATCAATTCCTTCGATGCGTCGATCTTGCGCCACAGGAATGAGCCGAGGAACAGGAGCGCTGCCATCGGCACAAACGGTGCGTCGTAGCTTCCGAAGCGTTCGACGAGATAGCCGTATGCCACCGAGCCCACGAGTCCCCCGATTTGTGCACTCGTGTTCATGAGACCAACAACTGCGCCGGCGTGAGCGCGTCCGATATCCAGACACACGCCGAAAACGCAGGATTGCTGAAAGGTGATCGCGCCGTAAGCTGTCGCGAGGAGCAGCACCACGAGAATCGGTTGCCGCGAAAACATTGCTCCGACGATGAAGAGACCAGCGACCATCAGGGCCAGCGCACCGAGCGTTCGGCGTCCACTTTTCAGACCGAGCCTTCGAACGAGTGCGTCACTCACGGCTCCCCCCGTGAGGTTGGCGCAAGCCGCGACCATATAGGGAAGCGCGGATAGCCATAGACTCGCCTCACTGAATCCACGACCCCTAACGAGAAACGTATGAAACCACGTCTGGAAGAAGTTGAACACATAGACATAACAAAATGCCGTGCCGAGCAGCGGAAGGACGCTCGGTGACCTAAATACGACCCGCCACGGGAAAGAGTGCGCGCTTGTTCTTGGGCTGCCGTCCGCTACTTTCGGTTCCCGCGCCGACCAAACCTGTTCCGCTGGCGTGTCGCGAAACCAGGCATACCAGGTCGACGCCCAGAGAATCCCTAGCGCGCCGAAAATATAGAAGCAAATCCGCCACCCGTAGTAACTCTGGATGGGAACTACCAAGAGCGGCGCGGCCGCTCCCCCCAATTGACTCGCCGCGAGCATCACCCCGCTGATAGTCGTTGCTCGTTCCGGCGGAAACCAGCGAGACACCGCGATCGATCCGTTGGGGAAGGCGCCCGCTTCGCCCGCACCGAACAGGAACCTCGTGATCAGCAGCGGATAGTAGCTCGTCATCGTCCCAGTCAGCGCAGTGAATGCCGACCACCACAGCACGATCCGAGTGAGCACACGCCGCGGGCCGATTCGGTCGCCGAGCAGTCCCGTCGGAATCTCGAATAGACAGTAGGAAATCGCAAATACCCCGGTAACCCAGCCCCATCCTGCTGGGCCGATATGGAGCTCGTCCTGCATGCGCGGTCCGGCGACCGAGATGCAGACCCGATCAAGATAGGTGATGCCGAAGAGAAGGATGAGCAACCCGATCACCCGGTAGCGACGAGTGCTGCTCGGGTCCTTAAATGACATCTAGCTGCACCGTGTCCAGGTCGTTGCCGGCTAGAGCTTTCGAAGCTCTCGCGGCATGATACTTCCCGTCGACCTCTTCGGTAGGTCGGGCACGAAGCGCATGGCGCGCGGCTGCTGCTAAGCGGCGAGCTTTTGTCGGCACATGAGCAGGTGGCGGATCTGTTTCAAATGGCGTGACGGGTCCGCTTTCAACGTCGAGATTGTAGCCTATCATCAGGCTGAAGGTTCCGAGCCGGAGGACACACGGCAGTTGGCAGTTCTGCTGTGAGAGTAGCCCGTGGCTACAAGGAGCATGGCGGTGTTAATGCGAGCGATCGTGGTGTTGTACCTGGGAGTTCTCATGATGGCTAGTGCGCGCGAATCTGCCTCTGCTGAGCCTGCCGGGCGTATCACCGGCGTTGGCGGCGTGTTCTTCAAGGCAAAGGATCCGAAGGCCCTGGCCGCGTGGTATCGCGACGTGCTGGGACTGCCGCTGGAAGCTTGGGGCGGTGCGGCGCTGCGCTACGACGCGCCCAAGCATCCTCCGGTGCTGACCTGGAGTGCGTTTCCTGCCTCAACGAACTACTTCGCGCCGTCGACGGGCCAGTTCATGATCAACTACGCGGTCGACGACATGGGCGCGTTCCTCGCTCGGCTCCGTAAGAAAGGCGTCGCCATCCTGAAGAGCGACGACAGCGACCCGAACGGCCGCTTCGCCTGGATTCTCGATCCAGAAGGCAATAAGGTCGAGCTCTGGGAACCGAAACAGCCGGCGTCTCCCTGATAGGAGCGCCGTCCAGCAGCGCCCGAAGTGCGACGGGCTCCTGCCCTGGCTACCGCGGTGAAGTTCTCAGGCTGAGGCACCCGCCCAAGCCGGGCAGTCTCACTCGCGCCGGGCTTCGCCCCATAGAGTCTGTCGCACACTGCCAGGGACTGCCGGCCACCGGCGCAATGAAACTTCACGTGGATCGCGGCACATGGCAGCGCCTATTCGAGGCATCAGAGGCTGCGCGTTAGCCTTGGGCCAGTGAATCGCCGATAGAAATCGCGCGATGCCACTCATCGCCTGGACCGACGAATCGGAGCGCACGCGGATCAAGGCCATCATCCCCGCGTCCTCGTGCGAGCTGATATGGCAGTGATAAACGAAGTCCCCGGCAATAGCGAACGTCACATCGACCATGGCGGGATGAGCTTTGCACGTTCCGGCACGCCAATCCGCGACCGACGAGCACGGCCCGTCCGCGTGCAGCAAGGGCAGACTGTCCATCCACACCGAGCGACTGTTTAGCGTATCGGGCACCGCGGTACCTGCGACCTCTGCTTGGCTTACGACCTGGAAATGAGCCTGATGAACATGAAAGTTATGGTCCATCCCCGTGATGTTGATGAGTTGCCAGCGTTCAGTGGTCGGCTGGTTGCCAGGCCCCAATGGGACGCACAGGGTCGGGGTTGTGGGGTCAAACGGCCCGATATCGACGAACGTGCCCGGGATTGACACTCCCTGCGCATCGACCTCCTCGTAGCCGAGCCCCAGGGTTTGCGCGGTCGCGCCGAAGAAGATCCGACGCATGTGCCCCGGCTCGAGCGCGCTGCAGGTCGAGTCGCTCGGCACGGCCGCATTCTCCTTGCGCAGTTCGGCTGCCAGTGCCTGCGTGCGCATCAGGTTCGCGGGCTGCTCAGCCCCGGTGAGCTCGGACACGTGTGCAGAGCTCTGCACAAACTGCACGTTGGCGAGATCGATCATCGGCCAATTCCCCTTCATGAGATCCGGCCCAAAGGGGCTCGAGCGCAAAACTGCTGCGGCGCCGGGTGGCGGAGCTTGCGGCGCGCCACTCGCGTCGCGGTAGGTGACCCATACTTCGGCGCGCGATGACGGCATCAGATGTAGCTCGCCTGTGCAAATACCTTGAGCGGACGTACCGCCCATGCCTGGGCAGGTAACGGGTTGAAAACGATTGCCCGCGCGCGAGATGAGCTGCGACGGGTCGGTGCCGGGTCCAACATCGATGCCGACACCGTCAATCGAAATGACGCGCATGAGCATCTCGCGCTGCGATGTTGGATCCCATAGATTCAGGTGGTAGGTGGTATTCGCCGAGGCATTGACGATGCGCCACAATTGCCCGGCGGGCGCTCCGACGGTGATCGTTGGATATTGCTGTCCGTTGATCGTGAAGAACCAGCGCCCGCCGGTGTACGCGACTCGAGTCGGGTAGGGCGGCTCACCGCCTGCACAGCCTCCCTGAGTCACCGATCCGCGCTCGGAGCCCTGACAGAAGCCGGGATCTTGACGCAGCAACAGCGTTCCGTCGCTCAGCACTTGGGTGTCTTTGAGGATCAGATGGTGCGTCACTGGGAGTGCTGATCGACTCATGTCACAGGGCGCGCCGCCGCAGGCATAGTCGCTGACGTTGCCGATCGTGATGATGCCGGACAACCCGGCGGAGATCTGTGCCTCGGAGTTGCCGTGAACGTGCGGGTGAAACCAATACAGCCCGGACGGATGACTGGCGGGAATCCTGATGCTGTAATCGACCACATCAAACAGCGCCGTTCCGTGCAGGTCCGAGCCGGGTGCCGGCGCGCCATTTGCGGAGTTGAAGTTGTACACAAAGACGTTGTCACCCCAGGTCGGATCTGAGGCAGTTGAATACCGAGGCGACGAGAGCACTCCGTGTGTGTGCAGGTTAGTTGGATTCAAGGCAAGAAAGGCGTAGGCGCCGTTTGGCGCATACGGTGCCGACGGGTCTGGCGGCAATTGATTGACGAGACGGATCTTGAGCAGGTCACCCGGTGATAACTGCAGCCGTGTGCCTGCGTACAGATCGCTGTTCGCGGACGTTCCAGGGCAGACGCGCGCACCGTCGGCGGGTCGTGCGCAGACTTGATAGGCCCAAGCGGTCGCTTGGTAAGGGGCAAATTGGGGAACCGGGGTCGCTTTGGCGATAACCAGTAGATCGAGCACCCCATGCGTCGAGGAAAGAACCGGCGGCTCACGCAATTCATCCGCCGTAGCCGGCGCGACGGGGGCGGGCGCCGCCGCTTCATCACAGGCACTCAATGCCGTCAATGCTAGGGCGATTGCCGTCCCAGCGGCCACTTGGGCCGCGACCCGCGCTCGCATGGAGATGACTGTCCTCGTTGCAATCGAGCTGGCGCGTCCGCAGCGACCTTGTCGTTGTTTCTTGGCCGCGCGCGAGCGTGGTGAAGACCGCAGACGCCCAGTTATTCTAGCCCAGCGTTCGCAGAGGAGTCAGCGGATCTTGCGGGTACCGCCACGGAGGTGCACGGCGCAAGGCTTGTTGACAGAACATGGCGCCGTTGCGGCACCGCGTCGCGGGTCAATCGCTGGTCCTCGTGCTCAGAGGCTCGATGACCTTGCCCGGCAATTTGAAGGTGCGCTCGAAAACTCCCATGACTTCCGACCCGACCGCTCGTGGTTCCAACGGGGCTACCTGCGGTTTGCGAATATCGCCTGTGACCGCTACCGGAATGCTGGTAAAAGTGCCTCCGATGACGTAGCCCAAGACGGGGGTGTTGCGCACGATGCGGTCGAGCTTGCCAAATGGAGCCACCAGCACCGTGAGTCGAGAGTCGTAGTTCTCCAGTTTGACGGTGCCGGTGGCCACCATTCCCAGCGCCGGGCTGTCGAGCGCCGCCTGTTCAATGGCCACCTGGCCCGCTCCAATCTTCGCGCCCAGCGCGATGCTTCGATACTCGAAGCCGTGCCCACGTAGACCGACATCGCCCTTGAGCACGTTGCTTACCGACTTGAGCGACAGGATATTGCCGAGCAAGGCCATCTTGCGAATCTGTCCGTCTCGAGCCGAGAACTCGATTCGGCCTGCGAGATACTGGGCGAAGGACTCGCTGATGCGGTCCGGCGGCCCCTTGGCCGCGAGCATGCTCGTCATGTCGAACTTTCCGGTCATGATGACGGGCGCGCCCGTCAAACATTGCACGACTCCCTCGAGCGACTGATCCTTTGCCGTCACGTTGACAGTGGCATCGAAGTCGCTTGGAGTCATTCGCACCGACAGCGGAAAGCTGATGCCGCACAGCGATGCCTGGGTGACATTCACTGCCGCCGCATCGTGCTGCAGCGTAGCAGCCGCGCGTACCCCTTGGACACGATAGCCGCCGTACTGCACAAAGTCGGTGCGCAGCGTTACTGACCCTTTGACAGGCAATGACCAAAGGCCCAACCACTTGCTCGAAGTTTTTTTCTCGTCTGCGGCCGGTGCGCCCGCCGGTTTCGCGGTGGGCGTGCCGCGCAGCGCATCGATGACGATCCCGGGAGATTCCATTTCCAGCGTCGCCTCGATTCCATTTGCCTCACGGGCAACCACGCCGCGTATCGTGGCCTTCTGTTCGGCCCAATTCACGGTCAAGTCGCGTACCTGCAATGCATTGCCATCGCCTTGCATGTTGAAACGTTCCAGCTTTATCGGCATTCCGGTGAATCGGAGCAGATCGACGTGCTCTCCTGCCAAATTTCCGCGCGCCGTGCTGCGCCGTGGGCGCGTGAGGTCAAGCGTCGCCTGAATATGGCCGCTCACTCTTCCCGGATAGCCCGCTGCCGGGAGCCCCAACGCGCCTGTGAGGCTGCGTGCCGCGAGCACGCCGCTGAAGCCGACTTCGATCAGCGATTCACCCTTCGTAAGCGAGATGTTGGCATCGCTGTCGCGATCTTTGATGGACGCGCGACGCAACGTAAAGATCTTGTCGCGCTTGGACAGTTCGATGCTCAGTGAAGGACCCGCATTGACGGTCGCCTCGGCCGCTACATCGAGGCCGGCCCTGCTCCAGTGCACGCGCGGTGCGGAAAAATTCAATGCTGCGGCTGGCTTGAAGCGCTCTGCAAGGGCAGCGCGCAGCCAGATCCAATCGAACAATTTGGGCGTTACGAGGCCGTTCGCAACGCGCGCGGTCGCTTGCGGATTGCTGCCTTGGAATCCAGTGAGCTCGCCCGACACCGTCGCCCTCGAACCCAGCATGCCGATCGCGACGCGATCCACGGTGATCGCCTTTGGCGTGACTCGCACGCTGCCGTCCTGGACGCTCACCGCATCTGGCAGCTTTTCGGTAGCGATACGCAGCCGCCGCGGACTCACGCTGAGGTCATAGGTGACCTTGCTCGGCTTATCGAACCGCAGTGTCAAGTTACGCACGTCCGTTTCGGCGATGCCCGTAATGGCGGGGATGGGACGCAGCAGCTTGGCTAAAGGCGACCGGGTGCGCAGACCCGGCAGCAAATCTTGCAATACGAGGCTCGCTCGGGCCCGGGTGCGTCCCAGGCGCATCGGCTTGAGCAACACAATGTCCACGGCTGCCTGCCGCAGCTGCGAGGCGCCGAGACGCGCACTGACGCCGTCGACTTTGATCACCCCTCCTGCGAATTCGGCCCGTGCCATTAAATCGGTTGCTTCGCGCTCCAGTATCGGAACACTTATGCGTGCATCTGCAAGCTGCGCGCTGGCACGGAGGTTCGGTAAGGCAAAGAGCTGCGAGAAGGTGGCTGCCTCGCTTGAAAAGCGAAGATCGTGCACTCGTCCAGCGTGGATTCGGGCAACGTAGTCCGTCACCGGGCGTCGATCGGAAGCGAGCGTCATCACCGCGTCCCGCAGCCGGGACAGATCGAGCTCGCGGACGGCGATGTCGAGTTTGGGCGCTCGCTGTGCGCCACCGAGCATCAGATGCGCGGTCGCGGCATCGACGAGTGCACCCAAGTGAATTTCGTTCAGGGCGATGTCGATATCTCTTTCGATGAATCGGCCGGAGCCCGCAATCCGTACCGGGCCCACGGCGAGCTGTCTTCCACGAACCCGTACGGTGGCCTTGGGAAGCTCGAGTCCGAGCGCTATCCGCATATCGGTATGTCCATCGGTGCGCGCTTCCAGCTTGGCATCGGCGTTTGCCAGCACCACAGACTCGCGCAGGTTGCCGGACATGCCGTCGATCAGCGGTTGCAGCTTCAGTTGCGAGCCTTCCATGTTGACGAGCGCGCTAAGGTCGGCGAACTCCACGCGGCCGTTGATCGTGACGCGACTCCAGTGTGTGCCGGTTGCAGATGCGTCGAGCGCGATACCCCTGCTGTCCGTGACCATTTGCAAATTGAAATCTGTTGCCTCGAAGGGCGGCAATTGGCCTAGGTGACAAGCCACGCGACCGTGCTTGATCGCAAGCGTCGTGGCTGGAGTAAATCGCGCCGCGGCATCCAGGGCCGGCCGCATCAGCTTGCGATAGAGCGCAACGGGAGTAGAGGTTTCCGGCGACTTTTCCTCTGGTTTTTTGTTTTCTCCCACGATCCAGATGTCGACGTTAGGCTGCTCCAAGGTGATGCTCTGCACCTCGGCATTTCCACGAAACAACGGCAACAGATTGATCTTGACCTGCGCCATTCCTACGCCGGCCGTGAGCACGTTGGGTAGCGCCACATGCACGCCGCGCACCTCGGCATGTGGCATTGGCAGCAACCGGATTTCCAGTTTCGTCCAGGAGACCTGCCCGTTGAGGATTTCGGACAGCTTGTTCGTGAGTTGCGCGCGTACCTTCGGCGTATCGATCAGTCGCTCTGCAATTACGATAGCCGCCACGAGTAGCACGACGAGGCCAATAACGACGCCGAGCATCCAATAAAGCGACTTGCGGAGGCGCGGAAGCATCACGGGTTGGGCAGTTCGAATCCCGTGGCCGGAAGCGCCGTCCCGTGCAGTACCTGATCAACGAGGCCAACCCACTCGAGGAGCGGGCTCGCTTGCACCGGGACGCAGGCGGTGGCGCGCTGCACATCAGCTAATGCGGGCGTGCTGTTGAGGCGCTTGTCGTTGAGCGCCCACTGACGAGGTTCGCAGGCGATGGCATGGGCCTCCGCCATGATTGCCTTCATGGTCTGCTCCACCGCTCCGACAGAATTGACATGCCTCGCCTGCATGCGGGCATACTCGATGCTGAACGCTCGATGCGAGCGCCATCGAGCAGGCGCAATCTCCGCAAGCGCGCTCGGAAAGCATGCGACCGCAGGAATATCGCCGTGGAGTGGCCGGCCGGTGGCGAGCTCGGCGCTCAAGCCGCACCCGGCGGATGCAGGGATCCAATTTTCGCAAGTTCCCACAGGTCGATCTCACGACGATCGTAGACCGTAAGGTCCCGGTCGCTTGCCGTATCGGCGCATTCGGAGGCTCGCGAGCCACCGAGCGCCACCGCCAGGGTGCCGCGCATTCGCACGAGAAGATCCACGATTTCGGCGACGGGTTCCGGCAGTGTGTCCATGATTGTTCGCCTTGCCGAGCGCTCGATTATGGCCTTTCTCGCTCGGGTACGTATGTGTGCGAACGGAGTTCGCGCTCTTGCCGCTACGCTCTCAGGGTACGAAACGTGATCGAATAGCGTAAGGCGGATACGGGCGGCACGCTGTGCTGCCATTGCCAGCGAGCTGCGGCTTGCAGTCGGTATATCGAGCGGGGTTCGAGCTCGAGGGCGATCGACTTCTCGCGCGCCTTGGGCGGGTAACGTCGGAAGCGCATGCGGCAGCTGTTCAGAAGCGATATGCCGACGACGAGCTCGAAATCCGGCACGTCGCGATGCCACCCGAGGCCCACTCCCGGTGAATACTCCGTCACCAGGGCATGCGTGAAGTCCTCGGGCGCGCAGCCGGCCCAAGCGGCTGCTCGACTTCGTACGGGGAGCAGGAAGCCGGCGATCGGCTTCGCGGACTTCAGTTGCTGCGCCGAAAAATCGTAGCTCCCGCCGTAGCTGACAGTGCGTCGGTTCGCGAGAAACTCTTTGTAACGCGCTCTTGCGAAAGGCAGGCGCTCGATCTCACCGATGAGCTCCGCTTCCTCCTCTTCCGACAAGAAGCCGGACTCGTACGCGTAACCGGGTGCAAACGCTGTGGCAGTGGATGGAAATAGCTTCTTCTGGGTCATCGAACCAACCCGCGGCCCTAAGGGCTCCGCACGTGCCAGAAGTCAGTAGGGTGTGCCATCCTTGTGCACGAAGCGGCGGTCGGCATTGGAGCTCTTCATATCGACATCGCAGCAGGTGGTCAGGTCGTTCGGATTGCGGAAGCCCACCTCCAGGTATACCGCCGTTACCGAGGATCTGTTGATCAGGTGATGAGCATTGCCGGTACGCTTGGGAAAGGCTGCACAATCGCCGGCGTGCAATTCGGTCTCGCCCTCATCTTCGACGAGCCTCAATCGGCCCTCGAGCACGAAGACGAACTCATCCTCGTCGCTGTGCCAGTGTCCCTGACTGGACCAGCAGCCGGGTGGCAAGGCCATGGGGTTCACGCCAAAATCGCGCAGCCCGCCCGCGTTGCCCAGCTGCCTTCGCGTACGTGCCGCACACGGTGCATCGAACGGCGGCGGATCGCTCGAACCCGTGCGTGCCGGGACCGCGGCAATGTCGATCTTGGGCATGCGCTGCCTCATGGATATACAAGGAAGACCTGCGAAATACTATAGTGCCTTCGAAGACCGCCGATGAGTGGGAGGAATGCACGATGAGCCATCGCGCGGTTGACCGCCGACGGATGCTGCGCACACTGGGCGCCGGACTCCTCTACGCCGGGTCACATCCGATGCGAGCACGAGCGCAGTCGGCCACGAGCTTCGCCGACGCCGTGGTCCTCAATGCTCGTATCTACACAGTCGAGCCTGTCGCAGCGCGCGCCGAGGCTCTCGCGGTCAAGGACGGACGCTTCATTTCCGTCGGGAGTAACGCGCAGGTGCGCGCGCTCGTGGGCAAGCGCACTCAGGTTCTCGATACTCAGCAGATGACCGTCGTACCGGGGTTCATCGACTGCCACAACCACGCAGTCGGCCTCGAGCTGCTCTATGGGACCTCCGTCGGGAATCCTTTCGAGGTTGAGTTCGTGACGATCGCGAGCATCATAGAGAAGCTGCGCGCGAAAGCCCGCACCACGCCACCCGGCCATTGGGTCGAGGGCAACTTCTTCGACGACACCAAAGTCAAGGATGGCAGGGTGCTCAACGTTCACGATCTCGACGAGGTCTCCCGCGATCTGCCCGTTGTCGTGCATCACCGTGGTGGCCACACGAGCTTTTACAACGGCAAGGCCCTGCAGCTCGCCGGAATCGTGCGCGATACTCCCAACCCGCCGGGCGGTACCTTCGATCGGGATACCGACGGCAACCTCACCGGCCGGGTCACCGACCGGGCGACCGCGGTGTTCGACCAGGTGGGACTGCGCACGACGTACACGCCCGCACAGCAGGCCGAACGGCAGCGGGCGGCGATGGCGTACATCTCCCAGCAGTTCGCCCGCTCTGGACTCACGAGCGTGCACCACGAGCACTTCGAGGGTTCCGAGGCGCTGCGGGGCATCGAGGCGATCCGTGCGGAGGGACAGCTCAAGCATCGAGTGTTCTTCGCGGTAAACGGCCGCATGCTCGAGGAGCTCATCGAGGCGGGCGTCCAGACGGGGCTGGGCGATGAGTGGCTGCGCATCGGCGGCACGGTTGAACACCTGGTCGATGGCTCTTTCTCCGAGCGCACGATGGCTCTGAGCATGCCCTATCCGGGCATGACCTCGGGCTACCGCGGCAACGTGACCGAGACGCAGGATGCACTCGATGCATGGGTGCTGCGGATGTATCGGTCGGGTATTCAAGTCAACTGCCACGCTAACGGCGATGTCGCGATTGCGGCGGTTCTCGCCGCGCTCGAGCGCGCCCAGCGGCAAATCCCGCTCAACGATCCACGTCCGCAGATCACCCATTGCACGCTCGTGAGCGACCCGCTCATCAGGAGGATCAAGGCGCTCGGGGCGGTGCCGGCGCCTTTCAGCACGTACCCGTATTACAACGCCGACAAGTTCCATTTCTACGGCGAGGCTCTCATCCGCCATTGCATGGCGTTCCGGTCATTCATCGACGCCGGCGTCATTGCCGCAGCGGGCTCGGACTTTCCCCCGGGACCCTTCGCACCGCTCATGGCAATCCAGGCGATGGTCACCCGCAAGGGCTGGAATGGCGAGACTTGGGGAGCGGAGCAGCGCATTACCGTGGACGAGGCGCTCCGGATCAACACCTGGAACGGCGCCTACGCCTCACACGAGGAGCACGTGAAGGGATCGATCGCAACGGGCAAGTACGCCGACTATGTCGTACTCGCCGAGGACCCGCACAGCGTGGATCCCGACCGCATCAAGGACATCAAGATCGTCCGCACGGTGACGGGCGGCACGGTGGTCCACCAGGCGTAAGAGATCTCGTTGCCAGCTCGAAGAATGGCCGCTTCGAAGGCTCGCCCCTCACCACAGGCGACCATCGAGGTCCGCTCGATAGACTATGTGCCCGATGCCGAGCGGCGCGGGGGACTCGCCAGCCAGTTCACGCTGTGGTTGGCGGCCAATTTGCAGATTACGGCGATCGTCACCGGCGCGCTGGCGGTCGTCTTCGGCGGCGATGTGTGGTGGTCGCTGATTGGACTCTTGGTGGGCCAGCTGATCGGCGGGGCCGTCATGGCCCTGCATGCAGCGCAGGGGCCACAGCTCGGGCTGCCGCAGATGATTTCCTGCCGCGTTCAATTCGGAGTCTATGGCGCGGCCATCCCGATCGTCGCCGTCTGCCTCATGTATGTCGGCTTCTCCGCGAGCGGCTGCGTGCTCGCCGGCCAAGCAGTCGGTCAACTTCTCGGAGTCGACGATGGGGTCGGCATCGTGCTTTTCGGCTGCCTCATCATCGTCGTGACACTCTTCGGCTACCGCCTCATCCATGTGCTCGGACGCCTCGCGAGCGTGCTCGGCATCCTCGCCTTCGTCTACATGTTCAGCCGCCTCGCTACGAGCCACGACATCGCAAGCTTGCTCGCCGAGCGTCATTTCTCTCTCAGCAGGTTTCTACTGGCCGTTTCTCTGTCGGCGTCCTGGCAGATTGCCTATGGTCCCTACGTGGCCGACTACTCGCGCTACCTGCCGCGCGACACCTCGGTGCGGGGCGTGTTCAGCGCGGTGGGCCTCGGCTCGGTCATCGGCTCGCAGATCTCGATGACTTTCGGAGTGCTCGCAGCAGCGCTCGCCGGCCGGCAATTCGAGCACCATGAGGTGGCCTACATCGTGGGACTCGGCTCGAGCGGAGTGGCCGCGAGCCTGCTCTACTTCAGCATCGCATTCGGCAAAGTCACAGTGACCTCGCTGAATGCCTACGGCAGCTTCATGTCTATGGCGACGATCGTGAGCGGCTTTCGCCGTGGCCTGCGCCTATCGATCCGACATCGGTTTTTCTATGTCGTCGCGATGGTGGGCGTGTCCGCGCTCTTGGCGCTGACGGGCCGGCATTCCTTCCTGAAGGCCTTCGAGGCATTCATCCTCTGCCTGCTCGCGGTGTTCACGCCTTGGAGCGCTATCAACCTGATCGACTATTACTGCTTCACGCGCTCGCGCTATGACGTGCCGGCGCTGTCGGACCCCGATGGCCGCTACGGGCGATGGAATGTCACCGGAATCTCGATCTACTTAACGGGCATCCTGGTGCAAATCCCGTTCCTGTCGACATCCTTCTACACTGGTGCGCTCGTCGAGAGGCTCGGCGGAGTGGATATCTCCTGGATCGTCGGTCTATTGGTGCCCGGCGCTCTCTATTACCTCCTCGGCCAAGCTTCAAGGCAGCGCGCTCCCGCGCAGCTGATTCTCCCCGCCGCCTCGTCGGCACCTGTCTAGGCAGCCAGACGTCGCTCGCTCCACCCGCGTGCTGCGGGTCTGTAAGGCTCTGTAAACCTTTCGGTGTGTTGGTGCGTTGGGCCTAACGCACATGATTTTTGGGGTCGTCGTGGCATCGAGGTTCATTAGGTAAGGGACGGGGCACTTCCGCGGCCTGCGGCAGTGACAGTGCCCCACCGGACAAGGGGGCGTGAAATATGTTCAGGAATGGGTCTCGAGCGCTAGTGGCGCTCGCATTGTGCTCAGCATCTGCGGCGGTAATCGCACAGCAGCCCGGATATTCGCCGGCACCCTCACCGTCCTACGCACCGCCCGGACCCTCGCCCCAGGCACCACCGGCTTACTATCCGCCGCCTGCTGGCACCCAGCAGCCTGGCGGCGCCTATGCAACGCCCGCTCAGGGCGGGCAGGGGGGTGCGGTGATCGATCAGGTTCCCCCGTACCACGTGCACCGTGACCTGAATCACGGCCATGACCACGTGTACCCCGACCGCGGCTCTGTACTGCGCGACTTACCCCACGGAGCGGTCACCGTTAATTACGCCGGCTTGTCGTACCAGTTCGCCGATGGTGTGTGGTTCGAGCCGCGGGGTCCCGCGTACCTCGTCGTAGAGCCTCCGATCGGACTGGTGGTGCCGACGCTGCCGCCGTTCATGACCGCACTCAACACGGGAAGCGAAACGATTCTGTACGGAAACGACACGTATTACCGCGCGCGGCCGGACATCGGCGGATACGAGGTGGTGAACGACCCCGCTGATTCAGCGCCACAGTCAGCATCAATGGCCGGCGCGGCAACCGTGGCCGCCGCTCCGGTGGTAGTCGCCGCAGCCGCGCAGCCCTCTGCAACACCCGCGCTAACGCCGCCGCCCCCAGCTGCAGCGCCGCCGCCAGTCGCCTCGGTGAAAAACGCGGACGACCAAGCACGCGATCAATACGAGTGTTATCGGTTCGCCGTCTCGCAGACCGGATTCGATCCTATGCGCGTGAATTCCGCGCAAGCGGCTGCGCAGCAAGGCAACTACGAACGCGCGCGTTCGGTATGCCTATCTGCGCGCGGTTATTCGGCTGGCCCCAAATGAGCGAACGGTTTCGAGCCGGTGTGCGTTCTCAATCCGGCAGATGAGGCCGGGTGATCGCAGCAGACAAGGAGGAAAGATCATGCCTTTCAAGGTCCCCGTCTCCGGGATCCTCGTGTTCCTCGTAGCCTCGGCTGCCGCACTGGCTCAGTCCCAGGCGACTCCCCCAGCCGCAGCGCCCCTTGGCTACGGAACGGACATGCACATCATTCCGAAGAACGGCCAGACTCAGGATCAGCTCTGGAATGATCGCTATGCGTGCCACAGCTGGGCGAAGGGTCAGAGTGGCTTCGATCCCATGCAACCGGCCCATACACCTGCGAATGAGGCGGCGGCGCGGCGGGAGCAGTACCGCGAGGCCATCGTCGCTTGCCTTCAGAACCGGGGCTATGAAGTGAGATTTGGCGCGCCGCCCCCGGCGACCCCGCCGCGACCCGCGCCCCCGCCCCTCCAGACGGTGTCTCACTCCAATGGGTTCAAGTACCACCCCGTCATGGTGGAATTCGCGGCCGGATACACCTTTGTCGCCGAAGATACCCGCGCGACTCTCCAGGACGGCCCGATCGGCTCATTTGCGATCGACTGGTTCCCAACCGCACACCTGCCGCTCGCATTTCGTTTCGAAGGTAGCTACGCCCGCTTCAATGCGACGCTCAACGCACGCAACTTGGCATCCATCGCCTCGGGCACGAACGTCACGGACGGACATACCAATCTGTATGGCGGGAGCATCGATGCGCGGCTCGACCTTGCCCACCGATCTTCGCAGTTCGAGATGTACCTGTTCGGAGGCTTTGGCCGCTACCGCACGCAGACAGTATTCAACCAAGTGACTTCCGGGCAGGGGTCTGACTGCTTCATATTCTTCTGCCAGCCGGGTACCGTGGCGCTTGAGTCCACGGTACAGCAGGGGACCTCGGAGTGGACGAAGTCCTGGAACGCGGGATTCGGGATGGAATGGGCTCTATCCGACCCGCTCAGGTTCTTCATTGAGGGCCGCTACATGCGCCTCGCCCCCTTCGACCAGCGCAACACGTTCATCCCCGTGCAGATCGGCCTGCGCTTCTAAGTAGCTCGCTAAAGCTGCGCACTCACGGCGGGCCGCGCTCACCCGCCGTCTGCCGAGAACAGTGGGCAAGAACGCGCTGGCCCTCGAGCCTTCGCGGGGACGTCAACTTTGGAGATGAGCCGCCGCGGCATCCATCCACCCCTGCTCCGGCGAGTCCTGCGAGGCAATAGCTGGTCCTTGCGCAGCTCAATGGTTGCTCCCGGCCGATCGCAGGTGATAGTGCTCAACTCAGCAACAGGAGCGCTCCACAGGCGATCAGCAGCAACCCGCTCAGCCATCCGCCCTGGGCGCCAAGCGGCATCACCTTCTCGAGCAGCACGAACACGGCGATGGCTGCAATGGCTACGAGATTCATCACGCCCGCGACGAACAGCAGCAACATCAGCGCCCAGCAACAACCCACACAATAGCCACCGTGCCTCACGCCGAGTCTGAAGGCCGCGCGGTTGCCGGGGCGGTAGTATCGCGCCAGAAATGCCGCGGGCGCGCGGCAGGTCCTCAGGCAGGATCGCTTGGCGGGAGTCAGCTGATAGGCGCCCGCGACCAGGACCAGCGCGCCGCTCAGTACCTGGCCTCGCAACTGCATCATTGGAGATAGGTACAGCAGCGCACCGAGCAGAAGTTGCAGTACCGTCGCGATTAGGCTGAACGCCGTCCACACAAGCAGATACCCGGCGAGAAAGCTGTAGGCTCGTATCGGCGCGTGTGCTGCGTCATGGCTCCGCACCACCAGGGCAAACAGCAACAGCGTGGGCGCCGCGGAAGGCAGCATCATGCCGGCCATCATGACCGCCCACATGGCGAAGAGCAGCGTGCCGTACCTGAGCAGCGGCGTACTGGCCATCATCCACGAGGAGGCACCCTGCATTGGGCCGTACATGTCCAGTGCCATCGGCACGATCCACGCCCAACACATGAGGCAGGCAGCGACCAGCCCCGCGAGGATCCACAGGCGCTCGCGCCGCAGCAAGATTTCCAACGCAGTGGCTGAGTCCGGCACAGCGACAGGGAATGGAGCGACGCATGGCACCGCGCAGTGCGGTGCCCTCCTTAGCGAACGACTCCGTGGGTGCTCCAATGGAACCGAACGAGGTGTGCGTGCGTGCCCTGCAGATCGAGCGTAATGGCGCCACTGGCGCGCGATGAGCCGCTCACCACCTCCGCCTGCGAGTACTCGAAGCCTGCCGGCAGGTTGATCCGGACCCGGTGCGCCGCTCCGGTGACTGGATTCTTGATCGGCTCTCCACGGCCCTCGACCAGACCCGGCACGCGGACGGTCGCGCTGCGCTTCTCCGCATCCAACGCCAGCTCGATCGGTCTGAAGAGCGTCGGCAGTACCTGGGTCATGGTGGTCGCAAACACCTGCCAGATGAGTGTGCCCGGATCGGTGTCGCGGCCCTGGATGATCGCTTCGAGAGCGGCACGCTGGGCAGCGTCAGCGCGCTCGTCCACGATCCCCTGGAAGGTGCCGTTGCCGAGGTGGATGGCCTTCGGCCAGGCCAGCAGGACGCCCCAACGCAGCCCATCGAGGGAGACGTTGCCGTAGCGGCCCTGCTCGACCTGTCCGAAACAGAGCGCGCGACAGTCACCGTGGG